>BNJV01002471.1_pt1:32500-312558 | contig 312558 bp, 414 predicted proteins | sample 8540591 | NCBI WGS metagenome assembly BNJV01 (sample SAMD00202457, study PRJDB9452) | human saliva metagenome | host: Homo sapiens | reverse complement strand
TTATATCCAATGATTTATTTTATGTACGTTTAATCTAGACATTAGAATGGAAGTATTGAATCGTTTTTTTGATATAAAAAAACTTTGTCACACTCTTTGTTTAGATATAAATAATCATATATTTTTTTATCTATCCAATTCTTATCTAAAGAATAAATCGCATCTTTTTTTAAAAAGCTTCTTTAGGAAAGATAAACGCTATTTTTTTCCAGCCTTATAACCAGATATGAGATAGCAACCCAAGCGGTCTATCAACATCCTCTGTTTCAAAGATAATAAAGTCCACAACTCGATCTGTGTAATAATTCTCACCCTTATTCTGGATAAAAAAACTCTAAATATATCTCCAGACCATAACAATTCATCTTCATATTCTTCTAATAAATAAAACATTGTCATACCTTAATCATCTTATTCTTGCATCATCAGTAAGTCATTAATATTTATTATTACCTAAATAATATATTAATAAAAAAATAAAAAAATAGAGAAATCCATATCTTTAAACTAAAGAATAAATGCTCTTTTACTTACAAAAAAATCAATCTGATCAACACTTCCCGTAATAAACCATGCATTTATATAAAAAAATAAGTTGTAGAATGATAGTCATCAAAAAAAGATCTTTTTAAAAATAAGTAATAAATATCTCATGCCTATTTCTCTTTTTCTTTTTAATTTATGATGTGAAATACAATCCATAACTTTCAAACTTATGGCCTCTCGTTCCTCATTTGTCTTATCAGGAAGATTTTTATATTTCTCATAACATGATTCAAAAATTTTTTGTTCCTCATATGTTCTTTTAGGTATCACATCCCCATTCCAGAAACGAACAAAATAACTATCAGAAGAAACACATGCTGTCAAAATACTACAAAGCAAAAAAATACTGAGATTTATCTTACTCATGTTTTCATCTCCCAATATTACTTTCATCATTCATGTAGCCTGTCTAGTTTTCTACCTACTATCGGAGCATTTAACGTATAAGGTGCCATAAACCCTGCTTTTATTGCATCATTATAGTTCATTTCTCCGTTTACTGAATATTGTGCATTTACACTAACACCAGTACCGATTGCAGCTTGCTTAACATAAGTATAGTTGAAAAATACAAAGATTCGCTCAATTCTTGAGAAATCTAAAAACTAAGATATTGATATTTTTTTGATCATAATTTTTGAAATATCTCTCTTATTTCCTTCTAGATATTAGAAAATGTATAGGTAAAATAATAAAAATGCAGTTTTAGAGACATCATAAAAGGCTTCCTCAATTAATAAATCATAATGGATATTTTTTTATCCCAACATCCATTTGAGCATACAACAATACAATAAAAAAATAAAATAATAGATCCAAAGAAAGATAGTAAAGTTAAAATAATATTCTTCATTTTCTATCCTTATTTTTTTATTCATTTTTCAATCACTCTAATCTCGTTTAAAAAAAGAGAAGATATATCGGCAAAAGCTACCACCTGAAATTTTAGAGACATAATTAAAGCCTCTTTTATCAGGATTGCATACTGTAAATTCTTACGTCCCGCATCTAATTCAGCGATCACCATAGCTAAGAAACATAGGAATGTAACAAATATAAAAAAATTTTTAATATTTTTTTAAAAATCATTATTTATATCTCTCCATCATTGATTATCAATCATTCTATAGATTATTTAAATATATAAATACTTATTTACTATTATTACCACATGTAAATTTATTTATAAAAAAAGCAAAAATAAAAAAACAAAACCGAAATAATTTAACTATTGATATCAAATCAATCTTATTGAAATTAAAATTGAACTTCGATAGCGAATATAAATATAAAAAAACTAAAAGCTAATAATGTTAATTTTTAGAATTTTTAAAAAAATCACTTTTTTTCTCATTTAATTATGACCTTATTACAGTCTGTGTATGATATACAAATTAATATCCTTTTTTTCTTTCATGCAACTATCTACATATCCTATACGATCATCATATCCTTCTTTTTTTCATTAGGGTATATTTTATAAGCCTTATCAAGACATTCTTTAATTGCACTCATCTTAGATTCGGAAGGACGAATACCATCATTCCAAAAACCTAACTATGGGATCATTAACATCTGAAGTACAAGAAGTCAGTAGTGTAAATAAAGGTATTAGTATATTTTTTTCATTTTCTTACTCATTATTTTATTACTTGAGATTTAACTTCAATTAGTGAAAATAGATTTCACAAATCTAGTTTAATCACCTATTAAACCCTCAACAATCATACCAAAATTTGTTCATTCTTAAACCAATTGAACGAGCCGTTTGAACTAACTAATTTTCCTCATAGTCAAAACAATCGTAAAAGGAATGCTTTTACACGCCGGATTGCATAAGTGCTTAGGCAAGCAATCCCGACAAAAATAGAGGAGTAGATTTATGAAATCTAAATTGATGAAAGGGTTAGTGATTGTTGCATTAGCAGGAAGCTTAACCGCTTGTGAAATGGACAGACAACAACGTCATACTGCAACAGGTGCAGCAATCGGCGGTGTAGCCGGTGGTTTATTAGGTGGTGATATTGCCACAACACTCGGCGGCGCAGCATTAGGTGGCGTAATCGGTAGTCAAGTGAATAAAGGCGGAGACTACGATGACAGAGAATATCGCCATCATAAAAAACATAAAAGACATCACCACAACAGAAGACATCGTGATTGGGATGACGACTGGGATGATTAATTCAAAATACAGATAAAAAAATGACCGCACTTTTTGAGATACAAATCAAAGTGCGGTCGTTTTTTTAGGGATTTTTTTATGAATTAATAAGGATTACCACCAACCGAGTAGTTTCATCCATAATCCACCTACACCAAACCAAATCACTAATGAAAGGATGGAAACAATAAAGCTCACGCCCCACCACTGACCGGTTGAGTTATAACCTGAACCGTATAGTGCTGGACCAGGACCACCTGCGTATTGCGTTAAACTCATGGATAAAGTTGAGGTGTAACCTAAACCAATTGCAGCAATGATTGGCGGTGTACCCACAGCAATAGCCGCTGCCACGAAAGCGAGATACATTGCGGAAATATGCGCCATGGCTGAAGCAAAGAAATAGCGGGTATAGAAATACACCAACACTAAAATAGTAAAGGCAACTGGCCAGCTGAAATCGCCCACAGATGCGGAAATGTGGGTGGAAATCCAAGTGATTGCACCGTATTTATTAAGCGCATTCGCCATCATCACCAATACCGCAAACCAGAACATCGTATCCCATGCGGTGGTTTCTGCCACGATATTTTTCCAGCTCATAATATTGGTTAATAATAAAATCACTAAACCGATAAACGCTGAAATTGTTGCAGGAATATGGAAGACTAAATCACCCACCGTCCAAAGGAATAAAAGAAGGATAAAGTCTAGGGCAAGAATCCATTCTGCTTGCTCATTGGGCCCATGCTTTTTAATTCTTCACGTGCCATTTCTGCCATTTTAGGCGTATCTTTTAATTCTGGCGGATAAATTAAATACACAAAATAAGGTAAGACGATTAAGCTCACAATACCCGGTACGATCGCCCCTAAGAACCATGTCATCCACGTGATTTCTACACGTTGGCTTTTCGCAAGTTCTGCAATTAACGGGTTACCCGCCATGGCGGTTAAGAACATGGTACAAATAATCGTATCGATTTGAGAGACCGCAATAGCTAAGAATGCACCTGCACGACGAGCGGTTGGACCTGGTTTGGACTCATACGCATCAGCAATAGATTGCATAATTGGGTACATAATACCGCCCCCACGCGCAGAAGCCGAAGGAATCCCTGGACCAATAACAACATCAGCCAACGCCATACCATAAGCCACGCCCATCATTTTTTTACCAAAACGACCAACGAAGTACAGCGCGATACGTTTACCTAAACCGGTTTTAATCACCGCTCGAGATAAAAACATGGCAATAGCAATCAACCAAATTGTGCCGTTTGCAAAGCCGGATAACATACCAACATCACCTTGTTTTTGGCGAAATTGGTGTAAGCCCAGTTAATCCACTGATCACCAATGCCACCAAGGTTGCAGCACCCATAGGCATGGCTTTCGCGATAATAGCTACAATGGTTGCCACAAACAGCGCTAGCATTCCCCATGCTTTAGCGGATAAACCTTCTGGTGTCGGGATTAACCAAATCCCTAAACCAACGATGACGGCAATCAGCAGACCCTGCCATTTAAAGCCAAGTTTGACTTCTACTGCTGGAATTTTACTTTCCATAGGATAACTCCTAGATAAATGAACAAAAAAATAATTCATCACGGATAACGACCGTGACGCAATCGATTAAATAAGCGGTTATAAAGATACCACTTATTTAGTATGAGTAAAGATTTAAGAGATGTTTTTAATAGAATTTGATAAAAACTTGATTCAGATTAAAAAATAGCTTTAAGAATGAAGAAATTGATTCACGCGTTCAAGCACGGCTTTTCTTACGTTATCCTTTTCAAAAAAAGGATTTCATGTTTTGCTTGAGGTACAAGCATGAATTCTGCATGAGGGAAAAGTGCGGTCAATTTTTCAAGATTTTTTTGTTATCTACAATCTTTTCCTTTTCCGCTTGTAGGATAAGCACTGGTGTTTCCACTCTTGGAATGATTTTAGGGAGCGCTTTGATTGCATTTAAACACAAATGTACCCAACGGAAAGTCGGGCCGCCTAAGTGAATAGTAGCGCGTTTTCGATTAATTCGGTTCATCCATTTCATTCGCGTTTTAGAATGGCTGAGTTCATTAAGGTTTAAATCTGCCGGTTTGTAATGTCCTTTACCAAAAACATAGCGATGACCTTGACCAAATGCCATCATTGTTGCAATGATGACTTCATCTCGTAATGGATGTTTCATCGGAACACCAAAGAAAGGCGAAGAAAGCACAGCCTTTTTAATATGATGATCGTAATTGGCTAGATAATAGGTGGAAATCAAAGCTCCTAGGGAGTGGGCGAGAATATATTGCGCTTGATAAGCATAAAGTGCGGTCGTTTTTTTCAATGATTTTTGCCATATCATCGGTATAAAAACGAAACTCATCTAAATGCCCTTTTTGAGGAATAATACGCTGTGAATATCCTTGTCCTCGATGATCGAAAAGCAAAACATCATAACCTTGTTGGTAAAAATCATAAGCCAACTCAGTCCATTTGAGCATATTTTCTGCTCGACCATTCACCAAAATCATCAATTTTCTGACCGCACTTTCAGGCTGAACCAAATGACGATAAGCCAATTTGATATTTCGTTCGCCAGAAAGATATTGCGTCGGAAATTGCTCAAAAAAAGGCAATAACTCCGCAAGAGCAAATTGATGAAAATGAGGTTCTCTGATCATAATTTTTTAATAAAAATAGTGTAGGGATAGAGATAATAGATATGACGATATAAGGTATCTTTAATTCGATCCAAGCATAGTGAAATAAGCTTGAAAGCTCAAGTGTATTTCCTAAATCAGTACTATCAAAGGTGATAAAAACTGAACCCAATAGCCATAAAAGCCCAAGCCATAAACAACCGATAATAAAGCAAGATAATTTCTTAGAAATAATAAAAGGAAACAATGCTAAAAATGCAACAATTATCGTTGTAAATAATATATTAAACGTATATTCACAACGCGCTTCATACAAAAAAACTCACCCGTGTAATTTTGGCATGTTGTTACAAAGGTTTCAGGATAACCAAGGCGTGAAACAAACCAATATTGCAAAACAAATGTCATTAAAGAAATTGTAATAAAAACAAAGATAGATCGTAGCATATTATCTTTTGTAGTAATGAAAAGGGCGTAGTGAATACGCCCTTTGTCGTGAAAATAAAACTTATGCCACCAATTGTTTTAAAATGCGGCGAACTGGCTCTGCAGCACCCCATAATAATTGGTCACCCACAGTAAATGCCGCTAAGTATTCTGGACCCATTGCCAATTTACGTAAACGACCAACCGGTATGCTTAATGTACCTGTTACTTTAGCTGGAGTTAATTCACGTAATGTGGTTTCTTTGTCATTTGGAATTACTTTAACCCATTCATTATGTGATGCAATAATTTGTTCGATTTCTTCTAATGGTAAGTCTTTTTTCATTTTGATGGTGAACGCTTGGCTGTGGCAACGTAATGCACCAATACGTACACATAGACCATCAACAGGAATTGGGTTGTCACTTAAACCTAAGATTTTGTTGGTTTCTGCATAACCTTTCCATTCTTCTTTAGTTTGTCCAGTTTCAGGAAGAAGTTTGTCAATCCAAGGGATTAAGCTACCACCTAATGCTGTACCGAAGTTATCCGTTGGGAAGCTATCAGAACGCATTTCTGCTGTCACTTTACGTTCAATATCTAAAATTGATGAAGCGGGGTCTTTTAATTCGCTTGAAACCGCTTGCTCTAACAAGCCCATTTGTGAAATCAATTCACGCATATTTTTTGCGCCCGCACCTGAAGCCGCTTGGTAAGTTGCGACAGATACCCATTCCACTAAATCTTTTTCAAATAAACCACCGATAGCCATTAACATTAAGCTCACGGTACAGTTACCGCCCACGAAAGTTTTAATGCCTTTTTTCAAGCCTTCAGAAATCACGTGTTGGTTTACCGGATCAAGCACGATAATTGCATCATCTTTCATACGTAGCGCAGAAGCGGCATCAACCCAATATCCGTCCCAACCTGTTGCTTTTAATTTTGGATAAACTTCATTGGTATAGTCGCCACCTTGGCAGGTTACGATAATGTCTAATTTTTTAAGTTCTTCAATGTCGAATGCATTTTTAAGTTCACCCGCCTCTTTTCCTGCAAATACAGGGGCTTTTTGACCTGCTTGAGAAGTGGTGAAGAAAACTGGATTAATATTGGCAAAATCTTGCTCTTGCACCATACGATCCATTAATACGGAACCGACCATTCCGCGCCAACCGATAAAACCGACGTTTTTCATGAATTTTTCCTTATTTTATGTTGTGTTGAATGGGTCTATTAATTACAGGCTTTACGCTATAAAATCAAGCTTTTTTAGAAAAAATGAGGCTTTGTTTAATTTTTCTCAATAAAAAATCCCCTTTAGGGGATTTATTGATTATTTATCTGCTTTTTTCGTAGTTTTCTTTACCGTTTTTTTCGGCTCAGATTTACCTTCAGATTTGACCGCACTTTTCTTTGTTGTGGTAGACTTGGTGGTCTTCTCTTTTGTGGTTGCAGATTTAGTTGCTTTTTTCTTTAGCTTTTCAGCTAAATTTGCCGCTTTCCATTCCTCAAATTTTTCAAGTAATACTTTACCCATTGGGCTTGGATCGCCTGTAAATAAGGTTTGGAGGCCATTATTCTCAATGATATGACGGCGAAGTGCTAAACGTTCTTGATGATTTTCTGCTAAACGAACTGCACGTTCAACATATTCATCTACCGTATTCGCAATTAACCATTCTGGTAAACCTAAACGTTTAAACAAACCTTCATCAATATGTTCATGAACTTCTGCACCGGTTTTACATACACCCACTAAACCTAATGTCACCATATCAATAATGCCATTCGTGTTACCGAATGGGAATGGGTTTACCATCATATCGCAGTTATGCAAATACGAAGATATTGATCATAAGGTGCATGTGGATGAGCTGTCGCATCATTGCCTAAATAAGACTTAATAAAACGCTCAACATAAGGATGGGTCACACCACTGGATTGACCTAAAGCAAAGTGGAAATGCACTTTAACATTCGCACGATCACGAATAGCCTTTAATGCCGCCAAGAAATATGGGTTAAGCTTCATTGTAGTTGAAGCAATACCAATATTAACCACTTCAGGGTTTTCACGTAAGCGATATTCTACGTGTTGCGGTGCAAGCGCTGAAGGTACATAAGGGAGAGCATCTTTTGGTAAACGCAATAATTGCTCACTGAAGCATTTTTCAGAACCAACATAATCATCTTCTACAATTACATATTCAATAAAATCAGAATGTGTCGTAGCAGGGTGGCCTAAAGCAATCACTTGAACCGGTGCAAGACGCGTGTTACTTGCAAAAATAGTGGTTAAATCCATCCCAATACTTGGCATATAAAGAACGGCTGCACCATTTTTTTCACAAATCGCTTTTAAATGATCTAATTTGGAGACAACATTACTGCCTTCTAATACATGGAATTCATCAAATACAGCTTTACCTGCTTCATCTACAGCATCATTACCTACACCAATTAAATAGAAACGTTCGCGAGCAGCAATCATTGAAGTGGAATGCGTACGGTAAATTGAATGAGATGAATGGAAATGCTCCAATAACACCACCATGACGGGTTTGCCATTACGCTCACCTAATTTAGTGACATCGCGATCTGTCCATCTACCTTGCAATAAATGACGACGGATGACTTGGTTTAATGCTTTTTTCACCCAATGTTTATTTTCAGCAATATCGTAGCTGCAATGCATATACACATCGTGTGAAATTGCACTCGGTACATTATTTAAGTTTTCAATTGCCGCTAATTTTTTTCAGGGAACCATTGTAAAAATAGTGCCACGTTTAGAGAATGCTTGATCTGTCGCAATAAAACGGGGTGATTGCAATGCAAAACAAAGGGATGCACATAATTCTGGATCTAAATTCCATAAAGCATCCAGATTCACGTTTATATTTTGATTCCGGCAAATACAAAATACAGAATTTAATTAATGATGATCTTGCATTATCTAAATGGAAATCAGATAAATTAGTTTTATCTGGATTGCGGTTATAAGTTTGCAACACATGATCAGCATTCACAAAAGGTGATGATGCAAAAATCATATTAATCCAACGTTGTAAAGTAAAGAAACGTTGTGCCCCGCCTTCAGAAATATCTAATTTAGGATCAGAAAATAGCTCGCTCATTGCTACCGCTACACGGGTGCAAAAATGCTTAATTTTATCTTGTACTAATTCATCATTTAATTGGCTAGGATAATCAATTTCAATGCCTTCAATGCCACCAAAATTAGTATCAATTTTGCTTAAAATATCGAGCAATTCTACGCAAGCTGCTTCATAATTTTTTGCCGCAACTTCTTGTTCAAAACGGATAACACTTGGTTGTTTTTGTGTTTCTGCCATTTTTTAATTCCTTTGGTAAAAAATAAATAAGATTAATAATTAACAGGTTCCCCACAGATCGTATTCATCTGAATGAGTAATGGTTACTTTAATAAATTCGCCCACTTTCACCGGCGAGCCACTTAGATTTTTCAATATAAACTAAGCCATCAACTTCGGGTGCATCAGCTTTAGTACGGCCAATGATACCTTCGTCATCAATTTCATCTACGATTACATCAAGCGTTTGGCCTATTTTTTTGTTTTTAATCGTTCAGCCGAAATTTCTTGTTGTAACTGCATAAAGCGGTGGAAACGTTCTTCTTTTACCTCTTCAGGCACTTGGTCGGCCATTTCAGTTGCAGGAGCGCCTTCTACTGGGCTAAATTTGAAACAGCCCACGCGATCAAGTTGTGCTTCTTTTAAGAAATCCAATAACATTTGGAAGTCTTCTTCTGTTTCACCCGGGAAACCTACGATGAAAGTTGAACGCAAAGTTAAATCTGGACAAATCTCACGCCATTGCTTGATACGCTCTAAAGTGCGGTCAATTTTTCCTGGTCTTTTCATTGCTTTTAAAATTTTCGGACTCGCATGTTGTAATGGAATATCCAAATAAGGCAATAATAAACCTTCCGCCATTAATGGGATTAAATCATCCACGTGCGGATAAGGATAAACGTAATGTAAACGTACCCAAATACCTAATTTACCAAGCTGTTTACACAAGGTCATTAAGTCATTTTTAATTGGCATACCATTCCAGAAAGCGGTTTTCACGCCACCTTCTTTGCGTTGTGTATCCATCGCATAAGCAGAAGTATCTTGTGAAACGACCAATAACTCTTTCACACCCGCATCAGCAAGACGTTTTGCTTCATCCAATACTTGAGTAATAGAACGGCTTTCTAAATCCCCACGTAATGAAGGGATTATACAGAATGTACAACGATGATCACAGCCTTCTGAGATTTTCAAATAAGCATAGTGTTTTGGTGTTAATTTCACCCCTTGTTTTGGTACAAGGCTGGTATAAGGATCATGCTCTGGTTTTGGTACGTATTTGTGCACTTGAGCCATTACCGTTTCATAACTGTGCGGACCGCTCACTTCTAAAACTTTCGGGTGAACTTGACGAATTTGATCTTCTTTAGCCCCCAAGCAGCCGGTCACAATCACACGTCCGTTTTCTTCCAACGCCTCTCCAATGGCTTCTAGGGATTCCTGTACAGCGCTATCAATAAAACCGCAAGTATTCACAATAACCAAGTCCACATTTTCATAACTTGGCACAATGTTATACCCGTCAGTACGTAATTCAGTCAGAATACGTTCAGAATCCACTAAATTTTTAGGACAACCTAAACTTACAAAGCCAATATTCGGCGTTGATTTTTGCATAAATTTATTCTCAGCTATCATCATCTTTCAAAACTTTAGATTCTACTCAATTTCAAGCCAAAAGGCGATAAATTAAAGGTAAATTGATTGTAAATTTGCCCATTAAAGTCCTTTTTTCAGGTAGAATAAAGCCCGTTTTTTTATTTACTCATATTCATTATTAACATGGAAAATTCTTCTCTTTTTTCGACCGCTCTTGAACAGACGGCTTATTTACTTATCCTAGGGAAAATGCTACTCGCACTTGTACTTGGCGGGATTATTGGCTTAGAGCGTGAACTTAAACACAAACCGGTTGGGGTCAAACCTGCGCCATTATTGCGGTGACGACTTGTGTACTGACGATTGTCTCCATTCAAGCCGCAGAACATTATGCGCAAGTTTCAGATAATATTCGAACTGATCCTATGCGACTTGCCGCACAAGTAATCAGTGGCATCGGTTTCTTAGGTGCAGGGGTAATTTTACACAAGAAAAATGATGCCATTTCAGGTTTAACCACTGCTGCCATTATTTGGGCAGCAGCGGCTATTGGTGTAGCAACAGGTGCTGGTTTTATTTTTGATGCGATTATTGCCACTTTAATGATTTTAATCGCCATCCGTATCAGCCCGATTGTGCAGCGTTATGTTCGTCGTAAAACCTATAAAAAACGTACTCGATTGGCTATTCAACTGAGTTCTGCGAACGGTATTAGTAAAGTCACAGATTTATTACTCAAACATGACTATCGCATTGAAAATATCTCGGTAAAAAGACCAAGCAAGTGGCGAAGTTCGCTTACAAGTGCGATGCTACAACATTGATAATGAAATGCTAAAAGATGTTTATACACTGTTAAAAACAGAAGATGAAGTATTAAGTGTGGATGTAGAAAATTAAAATAACACATAACTTCTATCGTAAAACCTATACTTGCTAGATAAAAAGTTAAATATTTAAACTGGATAACATCATGAATTTACAAGATAATTTCGAGCAACATACGCCGATGATGCAGCAATATCTCAAGTTAAAAGCAGAAAATCCCGACATTTTGTTATTTTATCGAATGGGGGATTTTTACGAGCTTTTTTATGATGATGCAAAAAAAGCGGCAGCGTTGTTAGATATTTCTTTAACTAAACGTGGGCAATCAGCAGGTAATCCCATTCCTATGGCGGGCGTGCCTTATCATGCGGTAGAAGGCTATTTAGCAAAATTAGTACAATTAGGTGAACCTGTAGCCATTTGTGAGCAAGTGGGTGATCCTGCCACCTCAAAAGGGCCGGTTGAACGTAAAATTGTGCGAATTGTGACACCAGGTACAGTGAGTGATGAAGCGCTTTTACCAGAACGCCAAGATAACTTAATTGTGGCGGTTTATCAGGAAAAAGAAAAATTCGGTCTAGCCACATTAGACATGACATCTGGACGCTTTCAGCTTTGTGAACCTCATTCAAAAGAAGCCTTGCAAGCTGAATTACAGCGTATTAATCCCGTAGAATTACTTTATTGTGAAGATTTTGCCGAAATGGCTATTATCGAACATTATAAAGGCCTACGCCGTCGTCCAATTTGGGAATTTGAACTCAGTACGGCGATTTCAGAACTTAATCGTCAATTTGGTACGAAAGATTTACGTGCATTTGGTGTAGAAAAATCACCTCTTGGCTTGGCAGCAGCAGGCTGTTTATTGCAATATGCAAAAGAAACACAACGTGCTTCTCTGCCACATATTCAAAGTATTAGTGTTATTCAAAATAACGATAATATTCAATTAGATGCCGCAACACGCCGCAATTTAGAACTCACTCAAAATCTTGCGGGTGGCACAGAAAACACGCTGACTTCGGTATTAGATAAATGTGTTACCCCAATGGGTAGTCGTTTGTTAAAAACGTTGGATTCATCAACCTATCCGTCAAACAGACATTCTATTAAAACGCCAAAAAACCGATTGGTGAAATTATTGAGCAAGATTTGTATCACGAATTGCAGCCTTATTTGCAACAAGTGGGGGATATGGAACGGATTCTTACCCGTGTAGCACTGCGTTCTGCACGTCCTCGCGATCTCACACGTTTACGTACTGCATTAGAACAAATTAAACCGATAAAATCGCTGATTCATACAAAAACATCGTCAAATTTGACCGCACTTTCTGCACAAATTGATGATTTTTCCGCGCAAATCGAGCTACTTCAAAAAGCAATTATTGAAACTCCTCCGTTATTAATTCGCGATGGTGGCGTTATTGCTGAAGGCTATAATGCCGAATTAGATGAATGGCGAACCCTTTCCGCTGGCGCAACGCAATATTTAGAAAATTTAGAACAACGCGAACGAGAAAGCACAGGTATTGATACCTTAAAAATTGGCTTTAATGCGGTGCATGGTTATTACATTCAAAATCAGCCAAGGGCAAGCTCATAAAAGCACCGATTCATTATGTTCGTCGTCAAACCTTAAAAATGCCGAACGCTACATTATTCCTGAATTAAAAAGAATATGAAGACAAGGTTTTAAAAATCAAAAAGGCGCAGCGCTTGCTTTAGAAAAAGCAACTTTATGATGAATTATTTGATTTATTGTTGCCACATTTAGGGTCAATTACAGTTAACCAGCTTGGCATTGTCTGAATTGGATGTGTCAGTTAACCTCGCAGAACGAGCAGAAACCTTAAATTATGTTGCACCACAATTTAGTGATGAAATTGGCGTAAAAATTGAAAATGGTCGCCATCCTGTAGTGGAACAAGTCTTAAAAGATCCCTTTATTGCTAACCCTGTGAATCTCAATCAGCAACGTCATTTGCTGATTATTACTGGCCCAAATATGGGTGGTAAAAGTACCTATATGCGTCAAACGGCTTTAATTACGTTAATGGCGTATATAGGCAGTTTTGTGCCAGCTGATAGTGCGGTTATTGGGCAAATTGATCGTATTTTTACTCGAATTGGTGCTTCTGACGATTTGGCATCCGGTCGTTCTACATTTATGGTAGAAATGACCGAAATGGCCAATATTCTTCATCAAGCCACTTCACAAAGTTTAGTTCTTATTGATGAAATTGGGCGAGGCACTTCTACCTATGATGGGCTTTCTTTAGCTTGGGCTTGTGCTGAATGGTTAGCGAAGAAAACTCGTTCACTTACGTTATTTGCGACCCATTATTTTGAACTCACCGCACTGCCAGAACAAATTGAAGGCATTGCCAATATTCATTTAGATGCGTTAGAACATAACAATACCATCGCCTTTATGCATGCGGTTCAAGACGGTGCGGCAAGTAAAAGTTATGGTCTTGCTGTTGCAGCACTGGCAGGTGTACCTCAATCTGTCATTAAACTGGCGAAGCAAAAATTACATCAGTTAGAAAAATTGTCGGCACAAAATGGTGATCAACAAATTCAACATTTAAGAGCGTTAAATCAACATCAAGGTGAATTGGCTTTTGAAGCGGAGCCTGATGCTTTACGCGAAGCCATTGAGCAACTTGATCCAGATGAATTAAGTCCAAAACAAGCCTTAGCTTATCTGTATCAATTGAAGAAAATGCTGTAAGAAATAAAAAGAGCGGTCAAAAAATTCATTGTTTTTTATGACCACTCTTTTATTTTCACTAATTTCTTAAAATCTCATAGATTTCAGAATCTTTTCTATCGAGATAATGGATGGATTGGATTTTACGAATGGTGCGTGATTTACCACGGATTAATAAGGTTTCAGTGGTAGCTAAGTTGCCACGACGAGAAATCCCTTTGAGTAATTCACCGTGCGTAATTCCCGTTGCGGCAAAAACAAGGTTATCATCACGCACTAAATCTTCTAATTTTAAGACTTCATTGACCTTCACACCTAAGGCTTCACAACGTTGAACTTCTTCAGCGGCAATTTTATGATTTTCTTCCGTATCGCCTTTCACTTCATTGCGTGGAATAAGACGAGCTTGCATATCTCCACCTAATGCTCGAATTGCAGCGGCGGCTGCCACACCTTCAGGTGCACCACCAATGCCATAAACCATATCCACTTCAGCATCAGGTAAGCAACATAAAACCGAAGCCGCCACATCACCATCCGGAATAGCCATCACGCGAATACCAAGATTATGCATTTGTTTAATCACTTCATCATGACGTGGTTTAGCGAGCACCATCACGGTTAAATCCGATAAGGATTTACCTAAACGAGAAGCGACACGGCGAAGATTTTGTTCAATCGGTAAACTTAAATCAATCATGCCTTTTACTTCAGGACCCACGACTAATTTTTCCATATACATATCTGGCGCTTTTAAGAAGGTTCGTTTACCGCCAGCTGCCAATACTGAAATGGCATTCGATTGGCCCATTGCGGTCATTCGTGTGCCATCAATCGGATCAACCGCAATAGAAACGAGCTCACCATTACCTGAGCCCACTTTTTCGCCAATATAAAGCATTGGTGCTTCGTCAATTTCTCCTTCACCAATCACAATTTCACCGTCCATATGGATTAAATTCAGCATATAACGCATGGCTTTGACTGCCGCATCATCTGCTGCATTCTTATTACCACGTCCAAGCCAAGTGTAAGCAGCCAATGCTGCCGCTTCGGTTACTCTTGAAAATTCAATAGCTAATGCACGATTCATTTTTTCCCCCAATGCAAAAAGTCTCGTTATTTTATCACCAAGCAAACGTTTGCATAATAATTTTTTGACAAGAGGCTTTTAAAAATAAGATTAAGTGGGTAGAATAAAAGCCATTTCGGACTATTTTAAAAAAGGAAATCACTATGTCTTTAGAAATTTTAGATCAGCTTGAAGAAAAAATTAAACAAGCAGTAGAAACGATTCAATTACTTCAACTTGAAGTAGAAGAGTTAAAAGAACAAAAAAATCAATCTCAACAATCAGTAGAAGCCTTGCGAAATGAAAATGAGCAACTTAAAAATGAGCACCGCAACTGGCAAGAACATATTCGTTCATTGTTGGGTAAATTCGACAACGTATAATGACTATAAAAGGCTTAGAAAAATCTAAGCCTTTTTCTTATTAGGAAACAATATGAATATTTGCGTGATTTCAGGCAGCACATTAGGCGGCGCTGAATATGTGGCAGAGCATTTAGAAGAGGTGTTAAAAACACAAAATTTTTCTACCGCACTTTTCCACGGACCAGAACTTGATGATGTGATTGATGAAAATATTTGGTTGATTGTCACTTCAACACATGGTGCAGGTGAATTGCCTGATAATTTGAAACCACTCTTTGAACAAATTGCGGCATCAGATAAAGATTTATCTTCTCTCCGCTTTGCCGTTGTAGGCTTAGGCAATTCAGATTACGATACATTCTGTCATGCCGTGAATAAAGTTGAAACACAATTAAGTGAAAAAAAGTGCGGTCAAAATTTGCGACAGTTTAAAAATCGATGTCTTGCATGTTGATGATCAAGAACAATTTGCGGAAGATTGGCTACCACAATTTATAAATGCACTTTAGTCATAATAAAGCGATAATTTGAGTTATCGCTTTTTCTTTATCCATTATCCAAAAAAATCACCTGTGGATAACTTTAATAAAACCTGTCAAAAACTTGTTCTTTTCCACTGAGTAAATATGATGATTGTTTTAACTGTGGATAAAATTAAAGGTTATCCACAAGAAAAAGCCTTCAAACTGACGACATTTCAACACAGTCTAAAACGATCTAACTTCTTAATTTAAAAAAGGAAAAGGATCTTATTCACAAAGTAAAAGGATCCTAATAGTAACAATAATAAGATCTTTATATATAAATAGATCTTATCTTTATTACCTCTCGATCTTATCTCATCACAGATTGAATTCTTGCTTTCAAGCACACGTAATTTTCAGTAGAATAGCGCCTATTTTTAGATCGAAGATCAAATTGAAGACGAAGAGAGAGATATGTTTTACACCGAAAATTATGATGTGATCGTTGTGGGTGGAGGTCATGCCGGTACAGAAGCTGCGTTGGCTCCGGCACGCATGGGATTAAAAACCCTGTTATTGACACATAATGTTGATACCCTTGGACAAATGTCATGTAACCCCGCTATTGGTGGTATTGGTAAAGGCCATTTAGTGAAAGAAGTGGATGCCATGGGTGGCTTAATGGCGCATGCTGCAGATAAGGCGGGGATTCAATTTCGTACTTTAAACAGCAGTAAAGGGCCTGCTGTACGTGCAACTCGTGCTCAAGCTGACCGTGTGCTATATCGTCAAGCCGTACGCATCGCACTAGAAAATCAACCAAATTTAGATATTTTCCAACAAGAAGTAACTGATATTTTAATTGAGCAAGATCGCGTTTGTGGTGTGGAAACCAAAATGGGACTTAAATTCCGTGCTAAATCGGTGGTTTTAACTGCCGGTACTTTCTTAGCGGGTAAGATCCATATTGGTTTAGAACATTATGAAGGTGGCCGAGCTGGTGATCCGGCATCTGTTACACTTTCTCATCGTTTACGTGATTTAAATTTACGCGTTGATCGTTTAAAAACCGGTACACCACCACGTATTGATGCACGCACGATCAATTTCGATATATTGGCTAAACAACATGGTGATGCCGTATTACCGGTATTCTCTTTTATGGGATCAGTGGATGATCACCCTCAACAAATTCCTTGTTATATCACACACACTAATGAACAAACTCATGAAGTGATCCGTAATAATTTGGATCGTAGTCCAATGTATACCGGTGTGATTGAAGGAATAGGTCCGCGTTATTGTCCATCCATTGAAGATAAAGTGATGCGTTTTGCGGATCGTAATTCACATCAAATTTATTTGGAACCAGAAGGCTTAACCAGTAATGAAGTGTATCCAAATGGGATCTCTACTAGTTTGCCGTTTGACGTACAAATGGGTATTGTGAAATCCATGAAAGGTTTGGAAAAAGCTCGTATCATTAAACCAGGTTATGCCATTGAATATGATTATTTTGATCCGCGTGATTTAAAACCTACTTTAGAAACTAAATCTATTTCTGGTTTGTTCTTTGCGGGTCAAATTAATGGTACAACGGGTTATGAAGAAGCGGCGGCACAAGGCTTATTAGCTGGGATTAACGCAGGTCTTTATGTACAAGAGAAAGAGGCATGGTATCCACGTCGTGATCAATCTTATACTGGCGTATTGGTGGATGATCTTTGCACGCTTGGTACCAAAGAACCGTATCGCGTATTTACTTCTCGTGCGGAATACCGTTTGTTATTACGTGAAGACAATGCAGACATTCGTTTAACGCCAATTGCCCATGAATTAGGTTTGATTGATGAGGCTCGCTGGGCTCGCTTCAATCAAAAAATGGAAAATATCGAACAGGAACGCCAACGCTTACGCAGCATTTGGTTGCATCCGCGTTCTGAATATTTAGAAGAAGCCAATAAAGTACTTGGTAGCCCACTTGTGCGTGAAGCAAATGGTGAAGATTTATTGCGTCGTCCAGAAATGACCTACGATATTTTGACTTCTTTAACGCCATACAAACCGGCAATGGAAGACAGAGAAGCCGTAGAACAAGTGGAAATTGCCATTAAATATCAAGGCTATATTGAGCATCAACAAGAAGAAATTGAAAAACAAAAACGCCACGAAAATACAGCTATCCCGGCTAATTTTGATTACAGTAAAGTGTCTGGTTTATCTAATGAAGTACGTGCGAAGTTAGAACAACATCGTCCAGTTTCCATTGGTCAAGCCAGCCGAATTTCAGGTATAACTCCTGCGGCAATTTCAATTATTCTGGTGAATTTGAAAAAACAAGGTATGTTAAAACGCGGCGAATAATGTTTAGAAATGAAAAGTGCGGTTAATTTTGACCGCACTTTTTTATAGGCTTAACTTAAAAAAAGTTATTAGTGATCGAGAGCTTGTTTCACCGCCACATCCAGTCCTGCTGTTGGGCGGCCAAGCAATTTCTCAAGGGTTTTGTCTTCTGAGAATAACGCACCGTTTGATGCATCCACATCCCATTGTGCAATTAAGCCTGCAAAGCCTTCATTTAATCCTGCTTGTACAAGTGCTGCGGCATAATCTGCTGCAGGAATATCCACGTAAGGGATATCTTTACCTGTTTGTTTGCTGATTTCTGCTGCAAGGTCAGCTAATGTCCAGCTGGTTGATCCGGCAAGCTCGTAAGTTTGGTTTTCATGACCTTCACTTAATGCAACATTTACCGCTGCTTCAGCAAGTTCTGCACGGAGTACAGACGAAATTTTGCCGTTTTTTGCTGAACCGTAGAAAGCATTGTTTGCTAATGCTGCTGGAATTGAAGCTGTGTAGTTTTCGGTGTACCAACCATTGCGTAAAATGGTGTAAGTAATGCCCGAAGCTTTTAATGCGGCTTCAGTTTCAACATGTTCACCAGCAAGGGATTTTACGGTATTGTCGTTGGTCGCGCCGAGTAAGCTGGTGTAGATAATATGTTTCACGCCGGCTTTTTTCGCTGATTCAATTACATTGTTGTGTTGTACAAAACGCTGACCGATTTCATTACTTGATACCAAAATTAATGTATCTACGCCTTGTAATGCTTCTACTTGACCTTCTGTTTTTGAATAATCAAATTTGCGGGCTTCTACACCTGAAATTTTTTCTGGAGAGCGTACAAGCGCGATGACATTTGCTTGTTTTGCTTTTAATAAGTCTAATGCGATTGCACCAAATTGACCTGTTGCACCAGTAATTGCGATAGTTTTAGTAGTCATGATGTTTTCCTTCTTGTTAAGTTGAAATGATGTTTGAACATTTGATTGTTCGCTTGATGTGGCGTATTATATTTTTAATACTTACTTTTTAAAGAAGTACTTACATAAACGTAAGTTTTGATATTTTTGAAAAATAAATTTTAACTTGTTGATTTTTTTAAGGAATTAAAAATGATTTAAATTGTGGGAATGTTCTGGATTCAGCTTGCCCTTCTCGCCAAATTTTGCAACATTTAACCAGCCGTTAGCATTAGTATTAGTGAGTTTTGCATTCCGGCACCAAGCGTTTTAGTGAACTTCGTCGAGCCATTGATGGTGTAAGCGAACGTATGTTGACTAAAACCTTGCAAGAACTGGAAGCAGACGGCATGTTAATCCGTAAATCCTATAATACCGTGCCACCGCAAGTAGATTACACATTAACAGAATTTGGAGCAGGGGCTTCTAATAAGATGTTTGAGTTAGTGGATTGGTTGGAAACAAATTTAGGGAATATTTTGGCAAGCCAGAAGAAATAATGTTTCAAGGTAGGCATTTTCAAGTAGAATGACGACAAACAGACAAGATAGATAGAAAAATGAAAGCAAAACTAGAAAATTTACTGACTCAAGCAGAAATCCAATTAACAGATCTACAAAAAGATCAACTGATCCAGTTAGTACAATTACTCAATAAATGGAACAAGGCCTATAATTTAACCTCTGTGCGTGATCCGCAAGAAATGTTAGTTAAACATATCTTGGATAGTATTGTTGTTAGTCCTTATTTACAAGGGGATCGTTTTATTGATGTGGGAACCGGTCCAGGCTTGCCAGGCCTGCCTTTAGCCATTATTAATCCTACCAAGCAATTTGTCTTGTTAGATAGTTTAGGTAAGCGTATTAGCTTTATTCGAAATGCAGTACGTGAGTTAGGACTAACAAATGTAGAACCCGTTCTTAGCCGCGTTGAGGAATACCAACCTGAACAAAAATTCGACGGTGTATTAAGTCGTGCATTTGCTTCGTTAAAAGATATCACAGATTGGTGTCATCATTTGCCAAAGAAAGATGGATATTTTTATGCCTTGAAAGGCATTTATCACGAAGATGAAGTTCAAGAATTAGACAAAAAATTCGAAGTAAAAGACGTGATAACTTTACATGTCCCTGAGCTTGTAGGTGAACGACATTTAATCGTTTTACAATAAAACACACTTTTTTTGTGACGATTTTGTGAATATTTTTATAAAAGTGTGATTTGTTTAACATTTTTTAGTGGTTTAAAAGTTGAAACTCTTTGTAGCACAGGTATAATTAGATAGTTTTTGTATTTTAAAAATAAGATAATGTCTAAGGTTTTAACACAGGCTAAAAATCGATATCAAAAGGCGATAATCATTGAGTCGGTTTGTCTTGTTGTTTTTGGGGTATTCCTTGCAATTTGGCAAGGTGAAAGTGCGGTAGATTTCAGTTTAGGATTTATCAGTGCTTTTGTACCATTTTGTGCTTTGCTTATATTGTTTTTTCGCAAACAAGATTTTTCAACAAAATTAACAGCATTTTATCGTGGTGAAGCGTTAAAGTTTATGCTAACAATTGTGCTTGTGGGGGTGTCCTTTAAATGGCTTGCTATCTCACATTTTATTTTGTTTTTTGTTGGTTTTTTTACAGCATTAGCGTTGAATAATCTTATTCCGTTTTTGTTAAATAGATCTTAATTTTTCTATAAAGGGTTGACTATGTCTGGACAAACAACTTCCGAATATATTAGTCACCACTTGTCTTTCTTGAAGACAGGTGATGGTTTCTGGAACGTTCACTTCGATACGCTTTTTTTCTCAATTGTATCGGCAGTGATTTTCTTGTTTATCTTTTCTCGTGTTGCAAAAAATGCTACGACAGGCGTACCAGGCAAAATGCAATGTTTGGTTGAAATTGTTGTGGGTTGGGTTGATGGTATTGTGAAAGAAAACTTTCATGGTCCGCGTAATGTGGTCGCACCAATTGCTTTAACCATTTTCTGCTGGGTATTCATTATGAATGCTATCGACTTAATCCCAGTTGATTTTCTTCCTCAATTTGCCGGTCTTTTTGGTATTCATTATTTAAGAGCAGTACCAACAGCAGATATCAGTGCAACATTAGGTATGTCAATCTGTGTATTCTTCCTCATTCTTTTCTATACCATTAAATCAAAAGGTTTTGGTGGTTTAGTTAAAGAATATACACTCCACCCTTTTAATCATTGGGCGTTTATTCCTGTAAACTTTATTCTTGAAACAGTAACTTTATTAGCTAAACCTATTTCTCTTGCTTTCCGTCTTTTCGGTAATATGTATGCAGGCGAATTAATCTTTATTCTTATCGCTGTGATGTACTCTGCAAATGTGGCCATTGCAGCATTGGGAATCCCATTACACCTAGCTTGGGCTATTTTCCATATTTTGGTTATTACGTTACAAGCATTCATCTTTATGATGTTAACGGTGGTTTATTTAAGTATTGCTTATAACAAAGCAGAACATTAATTTTTTTATTAACCGGCTCTAGGGCTAAACTTAACTTCTATCTATTGGAGAACATTATGGAAACTGTAATTACAGCGACAATCATTGGTGCATCAATTCTTCTTGCATTTGCTGCATTAGGTACTGCAATCGGCTTTTATGCGATCTTAGGGTGGTAAATTCTTAGAATCATCTGCTCGCCAACCTGAATTAGCATCCAGCCTACAAACTAAAAATGTTTATTGTGGCTGGTCTTTTGGATGCGATTGCAATGATTGCTGTTGGTATTTCATTACTTTTCATTTTCGCAAACCCATTCATCGGTTTATTACACTAATCACCTTATTTGCTTATCAACGTAAAAACAAGCATAGTAAGGAGGACGTTGTGAATTTAAATGCAACATTGATTGGTCAACTTATTGCGTTCGCACTTTCTTCGTGTGGTTCTGCATGAAGTTTTGTTTGGCCACCAATTATTAATGCAGATTGAAACACGTCAAAGCCAAATTGCGAACGTTATGAGCGTCAGCTGAAGCAGCGAAAAAAGAGCAAGCAGATACTAAAAATCTTGTTGAACAAGAACTTCTATCTGCAAAAAGTACAAGCTCAAGAAATTTTTAGATGCTGCGAATAAACGTCGCAATGAAGTGTTAGACGAAGTGAAGGCAGAAGCTGAAGAACTAAAAAGCAAAAATTATTGCTCAAGGTTATGCTGAAGTAGAAGCAGAACGTAAACGTGTTCAAGAAGAATTACGTGTTAAAGTGGCTTCATTAGCAGTAGCGGGTGCTGAGAAAAATTGTGGGTCGTTCTATTGATGAAGCGGCAAACAATGACATTATTGATAAATTAGTTGCAGAGTTATAAGAGGCTTAGCTTATGTCAGAATTAACTACAATAGCTCGCCCTTATGCAAAAGCTGCATTCGACTTTGCCATTGAACAAAGTGCGGTTGAAAAATGGACTGAAATGTTAGGTTTTGCTGCAGCCGTGGCTGAAGATGAAACGGTAAAAGCTTACTTAAGTAGTTCTCTTTCTGCACAGAAATTAGCTGATACAGTAATTTCTATTTGTGGCGAACAATTGGATCAATATGGGCAAAATCTTATTCGGTTAATGGCTGAAAATAAGCGTTTGAGTGTTATTCCTACCGTGTTTGAAGAATTTAAACATTATGTGGAAGAACATCAAGCTATTGCTGAAGTTGAAGTAACTTCTGCACAACCATTGAATGCAACACAAATCGAAAAAATTGCAGCTGCAATGGAAAAAAGATTAGCTCGCAAAGTGAAATTAAATTGCAATGTAGATAGCTCACTGATTGCCGGTGTAGTGATTCGTACAGAAGATTTTGTGATTGACGGAAGTAGTCGTGGACAACTTACTCGTCTCGCAAATGAGTTGCAATTATAAGAGGAATACAAGATGCAACTAAATTCAACTGAAATTAGTGAATTGATTAAAAAACGCATCGCTCAATTTGACGTGGTGAGCGAAGCCCGTAATACAGGGACAATTGTTTCTGTAAGTGACGGGATTATTCGTATTCATGGCTTAAGCGATGTGATGCAAGGCGAAATGATCGCCTTACCAGGCAACCGTTACGCAATGGCACTTAACCTTGAACGTGATTCTGTTGGTGCGGTAGTAATGGGTCCTTACGCAGATTTAGCGGAAGGTATGGAAGTACAATGTACTGGCCGTATCCTTGAAGTACCAGTTGGTCGTGGTTTATTAGGTCGTGTAGTAAATACACTTGGTCAACCAATCGATGGTAAAGGCGAAATTGAAAACGATGGTTTCTCTCCTGTTGAAGTCATTGCACCAGGTGTTATCGATCGTAAATCGGTTGATCAGCCTGTACAAACCGGTTATAAAGCGGTTGACTCGATGGTTCCAATCGGTCGTGGTCAACGTGAGTTAATCATCGGTGACCGTCAAACGGGTAAAACAGCATTAGCAATCGACGCTATTATTAACCAACGTAATTCAGGTATTAAATGTATTTATGTAGCAATCGGTCAAAAAGCGTCGACTATTGCAAACGTAGTGCGTAAATTAGAAGAGCACGGTGCGCTTGAAAACACAATCGTTGTTGCAGCATCAGCATCTGAATCAGCAGCGTTACAATATTTAGCGCCTTATGCTGGTTGTGCAATGGGTGAATATTTCCGTGATCGCGGTGAAGATGCGTTAATCGTTTACGATGACTTATCAAAACAAGCCGTTGCTTATCGTCAAATTTCATTATTATTACGTCGTCCACCAGTCGTGAAGCTTATCCAGGTGACGTATTCTATCTACACTCACGTTTACTTGAACGTGCAGCACGTGTAAGTGAAGAATACGTAGAAAAATTTACTCAAGGTGCAGTAAAAGGAAAAACCGGTTCTTTAACCGCTCTTCCAATTATTGAAACTCAAGCAGGTGACGTTTCAGCATTCGTTCCAACCAACGTAATTTCGATTACCGATGGTCAGATTTTCTTAGAATCTAACTTATTTAACTCTGGTATTCGTCCAGCGGTAAACCCAGGTATTTCGGTATCTCGTGTGGGTGGTTCTGCACAAACTAAAGTAGTGAAAAAATTAGCTGGTGGTATCCGTACTGCATTAGCTCAATATCGTGAATTAGCGGCGTTTGCTCAGTTCGCATCTGACCTTGATGATGCTACCCGCAAACAACTTTCTCACGGTGAAAAAGTCACTGAATTATTGAAACAAAAACAATATGTACCGCTTAGCGTAGCAGAGCAATCTGTGTTGCTTTTCGCGGTTGAGTTTGGCTATTTAGAAGATGTGGAATTGCAAAAAATTGCAAGTTTTGAAGCCGCACTTTTAGATTATGCTCGCCGTAACCACAGCGAGTTTATGGCTGAATTGACCAAAACCGGTAATTACGATGATGAAGTTAAAGCATCATTGAAAACGATTTTGGATAACTTTAAAGCCAACAGCGCGTGGTAAAAGTAACGGAGAAATAAGATGGCAGGTGCAAAAGAGATAAAAACCAAAATTGCCAGTGTACAAAGTACACAAAAAATTACAAAGGCAATGGAAATGGTGGCGACCTCGAAAATGCGTAAAACGCAGGATCGTATGTCGGCTTCTCGTCCGTATTCTGAAACAATACGAAATGTTATCAGCCACGTCTCTAAAGCAAGTGTTGGTTATAAACACCCATTTTTAATTCAACGCGAAGTGAAAAAAGTCGGGATCTTAGTGGTCTCGACTGACCGCGGAATGTGTGGTGGTTTGAACATTAACTTGTTTAAAACCGTCATGACAGAAATCAAACAATGGAAAGATAAAAGGTGTTAATGTTGAATTGGGTTTAATTGGCTCAAAAAGGCATTAGTTTCTTCCGTTCATTAGGATTACCTGTCCGTGCACAACTTTCCGGTTTGGGTGATAATCCGACAATGGAAGACTTAATTGGTGTTGCAAACGGTATGTTTGGTAGCTATAAAGACGAAGAAGTAGATGCAGTTTATATTGCCTACAATAAATTCGTTAATACAATGGCACAAAAACCTGTTTATCAACAATTAATACCATTACCGGCATTAGAAACTGATAATTTAGAGCAAAGACAAAGCACCTGGGATTACCTTTTACGAGCCAGAGCCAAAAAGTCTTATTAGACAGTTTGCTTACTCGTTATTTGGAGTCACAAGTGTATCAATCTGTGGTAGATAACCTTGCTTCCGAGCAAGCTGCTAGAATGGTAGCAATGAAAGCGGCAACTGATAATGCAGGTAATTTAATCAATGACTTGCGATTAGTTTATAATAAAGCCCGTCAAGCAAGTATTACAAATGAATTAAACGAAATCGTCGCCGGCGCGGCAGCGATTTAATGAAAGAGGAACGGTAATGTCAGCAGGAAAAATTGTACAAATCATCGGTGCGGTGATTGACGTTGAATTCCACAAGATGCAGTACCAAAAAGTTTACGATGCATTAAAAAGTTGAATCAGGTTTTAACCCTTGAAGTTCAACAACAATTAGGTGGCGGTGTAGTTCGCTGTATCGCATTAGGTACATCTGACGGCTTAAAACGTGGCTTAAAAGTAGAAAATACGGGTAACCCAATTCAAGTTCCAGTAGGGACTAAAACGTTAGGCCGTATTATGAACGTATTGGGTGAACCAATCGATGAGCAAGGTGAAATTGGCGCGGAAGAAAATTGGTCTATTCACCGTCCGGCACCAAGCTATGAAGAACAATCTAACAGTACGGAATTATTAGAAACTGGTATCAAAGTTATCGACTTAATTTGTCCATTCGCAAAAGGTGGTAAAGTAGGTCTATTCGGTGGTGCGGGTGTAGGTAAAACCGTTAACATGATGGAATTAATCCGTAATATCGCGATTGAGCACTCAGGTTACTCTGTATTTGCGGGGGTAGGTGAGCGTACTCGTGAAGGTAACGACTTCTATCATGAAATGAAAGATTCTAACGTATTAGATAAAGTATCATTAGTTTACGGACAAATGAATGAGCCACCAGGTAACCGTTTACGTGTTGCGTTAACCGGTTTAACTATGGCAGAGAAATTCCGTGATGAGGGTCGTGATGTATTATTCTTCGTGGATAACATCTATCGTTATACCCTTGCTGGTACTGAAGTATCTGCGTTATTAGGTCGTATGCCATCTGCGGTAGGTTATCAACCGACATTAGCAGAAGAAATGGGTGTGTTACAAGAACGTATCACTTCAACTAAAACAGGTTCTATCACCTCTGTACAAGCGGTATATGTACCTGCGGATGACTTAACTGACCCATCTCCTGCAACAACCTTCGCGCACTTAGACTCAACAGTTGTATTAAGTCGTCAAATTGCGTCTTTAGGTATTTACCCTGCGGTTGACCCATTAGATTCAACTTCACGTCAATTAGACCCACTCGTTGTTGGTCAAGAGCACTATGATGTAGCGCGTGGCGTACAAGGTATCTTACAACGTTATAAAGAATTAAAAGATATTATCGCAATTCTTGGTATGGACGAGTTATCTGAAGATGACAAACTTGTGGTAGCACGTGCACGTAAAATTGAACGTTTCTTATCACAACCGTTCTTCGTTGCTGAGGTATTCAACGGTACTCCAGGTAAATACGTTTCTTTAAAAGAAACTATCCGCGGCTTTAAAGGTATTTTAAACGGCGAATACGACCATATTCCAGAACAAGCGTTCTACATGGTCGGTACAATCGACGAAGCGCTAGAAAAAGCCAAAAATATGTAATCACTTCAAGTCATTTGAAGGAGAACAAAAATGGCGACATTTAACCTAATAATAGTCAGCGCAGAGCGAAAAATCTTTGAAGGTGCTGTTAAACAAATCCAAGCAACAGGTGTGGAAGGTGAACTAGTATTTTACCAAACCACACCCCTTTGATGACGGCGATTAAGCCAGGGATTGTTAAATTCACTCTTGAAGATGGCAATGAAGAAGTTATCTATGTTTCAGGCGGCTTTTTAGAAGTTCAACCTAAAGTAGTAACAGTACTTGCCGATGTTGCAATTCGCGGTAGCGAGTTAGATGCAGATCGTATTCGTGAAGCAAAACGTAAAGCGGAAGAAAATATTGTGAATCACGCAGTTGATGTGGATCATGATTTACTTGTAGCTAAACTTTCTAGAGAGTTAGCTAAACTTCGTGCTTACGAGCTTACTGAAAAACTCGTTAAATCAAAACGATAAGTTATGATAATAAAAAAGAGCGGTAATTTTTACCGCTCTTTTTGTTTCTATCTTAAGAAATATCGATAAGCTTTACTTTCACTCACATCTTCATAAACATAGCCGAGTTGTGCTAAAGCTTCTTTAAATTCTGCGCTATCTTTTTCGCCTAATTGGAAAGCAGCAAGAATATTGCCGTAATCTGCACCATGTGCACGATAATGAAATAATGAAATATTCCAACTTTTACCCAAAATTTCTAAGAATTTAAGTAAAGCGCCTTTTTGTTCTGGAAATTCAAAGCTATAAAGTCGTTCAGGATGATTAGAAGCTCGTCCACCCATTAAATAACGTATGTGGGTTTTCGCAATATCATCATCAGACATATCTTCTACATCAAAGCCGTTTTTCGTTAAATCAGCAATAATTTCCGATTTTTCAGCTTCATTAGCCGTGCGCACACCAACGAAAATACAGGCTTTTTGATTATCTGCATAACGATAACTGAATTCTGTTACTGCACGGTTTCCGATGACATGAGCAAATTTTAAGAAACTGCCTGGTTGTTCAGGCATGGTTACAGCCAGTAAAGCTTCACGGTTTTCACCAATTTCGCAACGTTCTGAAACATAACGCAATGTATGGAAGTTAAGATTGGCACCAGATAAAATTGCTGCCATATTTTTGCCTTCCAGATTGTTTTGTTTCACATATTTTTTCAAACCGGCTAGACCTAGGGCACCAGATGGCTCAGCAACAGCACGAACGTTTTCGAATAAATCTTTCATTGCTGCACAAACCTCATCGCTGTCTACCAGCACCATACCGTCTAAATATTTTTGACATAAACGGAATGTTTCGTCACCAATACGTTTTACCGCTACACCATCAGCGAATAAGCCAACATGTGCTAGATCTGTAGGTTCACCTTTTTCTAAGGCTGCATTCAAACAAGCTGAATCTTTGGACTCGACACCAATGACTTTAATTTCCGGCATAAATTGTTTGAGCAAAATGGCTACGCCAGCGGCGAGACCACCGCCTCCGACTTGCACAAAGAGATAATCCAAATCAGCCACCTGTTGTAGAATTTCCATTGCCAATGTGCCTTGACCGGCTATGACCAATGGATGATCAAATGGCGGGATAAATGTCATATGTTTAGATTTTGAAAGCTCAATGGCTTTGGCTTTGGCCTCATCAAAATTGGCTCCGTGTAACAGCACTTCGCCACCAAAACCACGAACAGCATCCACTTTAATGCTCGGTGTATTTTGTGGCATAACAATTAATGCTTTTAAGCCGAGTTGTTTAGCGGATAAAGCAACACCTTGAGCATGGTTACCTGCAGAAGCGGCAATGACACCTGCTTGTTTTTGTTCATCAGAAAGGCTAGAAATCATCGCATAAGCACCACGCAGCTTAAAGCTATTTACTGGCTGGCGGTCTTCACGCTTAATCCAAATATTATTATGTAGGCGATCAGACAATTTGCCCATTTTTTGTAGTGGAGTTACGGTAGCGGCTTCATATACTCTGGAGCCAAGTTTGACAATCGCGTTAATGTAATCCGATTGAGAGGGTTGAGGATTGGTGAGTAGGTTTTTCATGGTATTTGTTGTTTATGATGAAGTGCGGGTAATTTTTTCTTTGTTTTATTTCTCCCTCTCATAAAAGAGAGGGAGAATCAGACACTATTTTAAAAGTGTTTTATCACGAACGGCACCTTTATCCGCAGATGTCGCAAAGTGACCAAATACTTTTAATGCAAAAGACACTTCACGTTCACGGTTAGCCGGTTGCCAGCCTTTGGCATCTTGCTCGGTACGGCGTTTTGTTAATTCTTCATCGCTGATTTTGAGATTAATCACGCGATTTGGAATATCGATTTCGATAATATCATCATCATGTACTAAGCCGATTGCACCGCCAGAAGCTGCTTCTGGAGAAGCGTGACCAATAGATAAACCAGATGTACCGCCAGAGAAACGACCATCTGTTAATAAAGCACATTTTTTACCTAAGCCCATCGATTTTAAGTAACTGGTTGGATACAACATTTCTTGCATACCAGGGCCGCCTTTTGGACCTTCGTAGCGAATGACTACCACATGGCCTTCTTTAACTTTACCACCTAAAATGCCGGCTACCGCATCTTCTTGGCTTTCAAATACGATTGCACGACCGGTGAATTTCCAAATAGATTCATCTACGCCCGCCGTTTTTACGATACAACCGTCTTTAGCGATGTTACCAAATAATACGGCTAAGCCGCCTTCTTGAGAAATCGCATTTTCTTTGTTACGGATACATCCACTTACACGGTCATTATCTACGCTATCCCAACGACAATCTTGTGAGAAGGCTTGCGTGGTACGAATACCAGCAGGGCCTGCACGGAAGAATTTATGTAATTCTTCGTCTTTGTTACGAATGATATCGTATTGATTTAATTGTTCTTCTAGTGTTGTTCCTAACACGGTTTTGGTATTACGGTGGATTAATCCTGCACGATCTAATTCACCTAATAACCCCATAATGCCACCTGCACGGTGCACATCTTCCATGTGGTATTTATTGGTGTTTGGTGCGATTTTGCTTAAGCAAGGCACAACGCGTGATAAGCGGTCAATATCCGCCATTTTGAAATCTACACCCGCTTCTTGAGCAGCCGCTAATAAGTGTAAAACGGTATTACTTGAACCACCCATCGCGATATCTAAGCTCATAGCGTTTTCAAAAGCTTCAAAGGTGCCGATTGAACGTGGCAATACGCTTTCATCGTCTTGCTCGTAATAGCGTTTGCAAAGCTCAACTATTTGACGACCAGCTTTTAGAAATAATTCTTTACGGTCAGCATGGGTCGCTAACATTGAGCCATTGCCAGGTAAAGATAAACCTAAGGCTTCCGTTAAGCAGTTCATGGAGTTAGCAGTAAACATTCCTGAGCAGGAGCCACAAGTCGGGCAGGCGCTACGTTCAATAGCATCAATACGCTCATCACTGACATTAGGATCCGCCGCTTCAATCATCGCATCAACTAAGTCTAAAACGAATCAGTTGATCCGATAACTTGGTTTTGCCGGCTTCCATCGGACCACCTGAAACGAAGATGGTTGGAATGTTCAAACGCATTGCCGCCATTAACATTCCCGGGGTGATTTTGTCACAGTTGGAAATACACACCATCGCATCAGCGCAGTGAGCATTAACCATATATTCCACGCTGTCTGCGATTAAATCACGGCTTGGTAAGGAATAAAGCATCCCGCCGTGGCCCATCGCGATACCGTCATCTACTGCGATAGTATTGAATTCTTTTGCCACGCCGCCAGCTTTTTCAATTTCAGCCGCGACTAGTTGCCCCATATCTTTTAAATGAACATGCCCTGGTACAAATTGGGTGAATGAGTTCACCACCGCAATAATCGGTTTACCAAAGTCATTTTCTTTTTCATCCCTGTTGCACGCCATAAGGCACGTGCACCCGCCATATTACGACCTTGTGTACTGGTCGCTGAACGTAGTTTTGGCATAAATAATCTCTCCAAGTAAATTTTTGTTAAAGTTTGTTATGTTGTTTAATTTCTTCGTTAATGAATACTGCCAAATCTCCCCTACCCCTCGTTGCTAAAGAGGGGAAAATCTTTAGTTAATCGGCAACAATTTTGTCACTTTCATTTTAGCGATACTAAATTATTAACGCTAATATTAAATTTTATCTCATTTCAATCCCTCTTTAGCAACGAGGGGTAGGGGAGATTTGGCAGAAGATAATACGAAGAAATTATTCGATAAAATTAAGTTTATAAATGCAATTATTTAGATAAAGAGCCTACCGATTAAAATAAAAGTGCGGCCAGATTTTACAGTGATTTTTAACCGCACTTTATTGCTATTTAACGGAATGGGCAAGGATCAAACAATGCACCGAATCCAGTGCTTGAATCTTTGTCACCCAAACAAGTTAACATCGCAACCGGAAACCATAATGGTGCGGTTAAAATAGTCAGTGGGTTAATAGTTTTATCATCATCAGAATACGAAGAGGTATTAACTTTACTACCATAATATCGGTCCACTGTTGCCATAATCGGTTTTGCAAGTTTATATTTTGCCAGCAGTTCATTTCGATGTTCATATTGTCGGCTAACACCTTCTGCCTCGTAAGTTATACTATAAATATTAAACTGAGGTGAAATACTATAACGTTCCTGCAATTTCTTTTTAACCGTTTCGGTTATCTCTTGGAACATAAATTTCTTTAATAACTCATTACGTTGTTTTTCCGTTAAGTTATCTGCTCGCACATACAATGTTAAACTTGCAGAAACCTTTTTGTCTTCTTCATCGATAAGGAAAACTGGTATGACTTTTTCAATCGCTTTGGCATAGGGGCTATTCAAAAATGTCGATAAATCAGAGACGCTAGAGCTACAGAGTTCAAAACTTTCTTTATCGGTAAAGACAAAAAGCTTGCAATCTTGACCAAACATAAACATCTCAATGGGCTCTTGTGTTGTTGATGACGAACGTGACGAGCAAGCAGCCAAAACGATTGTTGACAACAGAAAAAAATAAAAAGTAAATAGCTTTTTTTCATTTTTAAGTTCCTTTACTTAATTTCAATCACATCCGGCAATTTCGCCAACTGATTTACCAACAAATCAAAAGTGCGGTCAGATTTTACAGTGATTTTTAACTGCACTTGGGTGTCTACCAAGATCATATCCATGTTAGTTACAGTAAAGCCACGTAAACGAATAACGCGTAATACACGTTCTAAAACCTCTGGGCGATGTTGAGCGATCAAGTCAAAAGTATATTGGTTCATCTTAAATTTCCTCCAACATATCGGCATTACACGCACCCGGTGGCACTAACGGCCATACACATTCATCAGGTGGAATGCATACTTGTAGCAAATAAGCAGTTTCGCTATTTAATAAACGATTAAGCGCTGTATCCACCTCATCAGCACGCTCAATGCGTTCAGCTGGAATATCAAAGGCTTTCGCTAACATCACGAAATCAGGGTTATCTTCTAGAATGGTTTCTGAACGGCGTTTGTTCCAGAAAAGGTCTTGCCATTGACGCACCATACCAAGGCGTTGGTTATCTAACAGCAAAATTTTCACTGGTAATTTGCCGCGTTTGATTGAACCTAATTCTTGAATGTTCATCATCAATGAACCATCACCCGTCACTAAAATCACTTCATCATGAGGGCGTGCTTTTTTCGCGCCTACCGCTGCAGGTAAACCAAATCCCATGGTGCCGAAACCCGCGGAGGTAATATAGTTTTCTGGTGCAAAATGGCGCATATGTTGCGCAGACCACATTTGGTGTTGGCCCACATCGGTGCAAATCACCGCATTTTGAGGTTTACGTTGAGAAAGCGTGTTGAGCAACGACCAAGGGTCAATAGGTCGGTTGCCTGCATTGTCAATATAAGTGAAATCGAGTTTGGCTTTCAATGCTTGAATGTGTGCGAGCCAATCATTAATCTCAAGCGGGATACTTAAAGCCTCTAAAGCTTGAATTAAATCACCTTGAAGGGCGACATTGGCTACACGAAGCTTGTTGATTTCTGCTGCATCAATATCACAATGAATAACCTTCGCGTGTGGTGCAAAACTGTCTAATTTACCGGTCACACGGTCATCAAAACGTGCACCGCACACTAACAATAAATCACATTCTTGTACGGCAATATTTGCGGCTCTTGTGCCATGCATACCAATCATGCCCATATAAACGGGATCGGTTGGGTCAATTGAGCCTAAACCTTTCAATGTTGAAACGGATGGCATTTTGGTGATTTGTAGGAATTTTTTGACCGCTTGTGTGGCTTTCGCCATACCTACACCACCACCCACATAAAGCACTGGTTTTTTCGCTTGCGCCAATAATGCTTTTGCTTCAGCTAATTTTAATTCTGAAAGTGCGGTTGGTTTTACGGTTGGTTTGACAATAGGTTTGATATGTTCAGGTACATCGCTCACTTGGATGTTGCGAGGCACATCGATGAGAACTGGACCTGGTCTGCCACTTTGTGCAATTTGGAAAGCAGAGGCAATAATTTCGGGGAGTTCTTCAATGGATTGCACAATGTAGCTATGCTTGGTGCAAGCAAGAGATAAACTAAAACATCGGCTTCTTGGAAAGCATCGGTACCGATAAGGGGAGCAGCCACTTGGCCAGTAAATGCCACGATTGGTACAGAGTCAGCAAAGGCATCGCCTAAACCGGTAATTAAATTGGTTGCACCTGGGCCAGAGGTTGCCACGCAAACGCCGACTTTGCCAGTAGAGCGCGCATAACCAATCGCAGCTATTGCGGCACCTTGTTCGTTACGACAAAGGAGATGGTCAAGACCTGAGTCATAGATGGCATCATAGGTTGGCATGATTGCCCCGCCTGGGTAGCCGAAAAGATCGGTTACACCGTGCGCTTTTAAACATTCGATAATGAGTTGTGCGCCTGTCATGTTGCTTCCCGTTTTTATGATTATTGAATAATTTTATAAACACTGAAGTTCAGCATTGTAGCGGAATTTTTCGCCTTTGGTTAGGTTTTCGCGAAAAAACAAATGAAAAAAACACGATAACTAAGATTATCGTGTTTTTTTGATAAGAAGTGCGGTCAGAAAACGCGATGTTTTCTACACAAAATTAGAAGCCTGCTTGTTTTTTTCTAATTGTTCAACAAGCGCATCATCTAAAACCTAACGCTTGAGCTAAATCTGCTAAGAAAATGATTTCTTTGCGAGATAAATCTTTGCTTACTAAACGTGCAGCTAAGTATACATTGCTTGCAAGTGCAGTATCATTGCCTACAAGACGTGCAATCTCGTTGATAGAAATTGGATTTTTGGATTTCTTGTTCAAGCCATTGCGCTAATTCAGGGTTGTTACCCGCTTCATTTGCGATAGTTTGTTTTTTTCATCTTCAGTGATTTCACCATCTGCAGCCGCTGCAGCAATCATAGTACGTAAAAATCAATTCACCCGCATCAACATGGCTTGATGAATTTAATACATCAAACGCATTTTCTGAAATGTTTGGTTGGCTGCTTTTGTTGGGATTTTTTTGATAGTTTTGGTACGCTTGGTAAGCAAGATTACCTAATACAGCAAGTGAGCCCTAATTTTGCTAAGCTTGCACCGCCGCTACGGCCTAAAATCATTGATAAAATACCGCCTAATGCTGCACCACTGCCTACTTTGGTGAGAGAGTCGATTGTTTGGTTGCCGGTTTCAAGTTTGCTTGCAGAGTTTTTAGCCACATCTAAAACTTGATTTAAAAATGCTGTTGAGATCCATAAATGTTTCCTTTTGGTTGTTAATAGAGATTAAATTCGGCCTTTAGACAGTAAATTTTAAAAAATTCACTTTTTTTAACCACTCTTTAAACCAAGTCCTTGACTCGGTTTTAGAATTCATTATATTGAAACCTTTCTTCACTAAAAAGGAACTTAATATGACGCAGTCAAACGCAAAGCGTGAGACCTTCTCTGGTCGGAAAGCATTTATTATGGCGGCGATTGGATCCGCTGTTGGCTTAGGAAACATCTGGCGTTTCCCTTACACCACTTATGAAAACGGTGGCGGTGCATTTATTATCCCTTACCTTATTGCACTTTTAACCGCTGGTATTCCATTGCTTTTCTTAGATTACGCAATCGGTCATCGCCATCGTGGTGGTGCACCGCTTTCTTATCGTCGCTTTAACCCACACTTTGAAGTGTTTGGTTGGTGGCAAGTAATGGTGAATGTCATCATCGGTCTTTACTACGCGGTAGTATTAGGTTGGGCGGCAAGCTATACCTATTTCTCACTTAATTCTGCTTGGGGCGACCAACCGATTGATTTCTTCCTACACGAATTCTTAAAAATGGGTGATATCAGTAATGGCGTGAGCTTCGAGTTTGTCGGCATGGTAACTGGTCCATTAATTGCTGTATGGTTAGTGGCGTTAGGCGTGCTTTCTTTAGGTATTCAAAAAGGGATTTCTAAATCTTCAGATATCTTAATGCCTGTTTTAGTGGTGATGTTTGTCGCGTTGGTCGTTTATTCTTTATTCTTACCAGGTGCAGAAAAAGGCTTAAACGCACTATTTACACCAGACTGGTCAAAACTCTCTAATCCGAGCGTGTGGATTGCGGCTTACGGTCAAATCTTCTTCTCTCTTTCCATCTGTTTCGGGATTATGATTACGTATGCATCGTACTTGAAAAAAGATTCAGATTTAACTGGTAGCGGTTTAGTTGTTGGTTTTGCGAACTCAAGTTTTGAAGTACTTGCTGGTATCGGTGTATTTGCGGCATTAGGTTTCATCGCAACCGCGCAAGGTGTAGAAGTGAGCGAAGTGGCAAAAGGTGGTATTGGTTTAGCCTTCTTTGCATTCCCAACTATTATTAACAAAGCACCATTCGGTGAAGTATTAGGGGTATTATTCTTCGGTTCATTAACCTTTGCGGCATTAACCCTCATTTATCTCTGTTATTGAAGTAATTATTTCAGCGATTCAAGATAAACTCCGTTTACGTCGAGCAAAAGCGACCTTTGTTGTTGGTTTACCAATGATGGTGGTTTCAGTGATTTTATTCGGTACAACAACCGGCTTACCAATGCTTGATGTGTTCGATAAATTTGTGAACTACTTCGGTATTGTAGCAGTGGCATTTGTTTCATTAATTGTGATTGTTGCAAATGAAAAACTAGGCTTATTAGGCAACCACTTAAATCAAAGCTCTTCATTCAAAGTGGGATTCCTATGGCGTTTATGCATTGTCATCACCACCGGTATTCTTGCCTTTATGTTATTCAGTGAGGGTGCGAAAGTATTTACAGAAGGTTATGAAGGCTATCCAAGCTGGTTTGTAAATATCTTTGGTTGGGGTATGGCAATTTCGCTAGTGGTCGTTTCATTCATTCTTTCTCGTTTAAAATGGAAAAATGAAGACAACTTTAAGCTTGAAGAAAAAGGAGAATAAAGATGACAAGTATTGCAATTACAATGATGATTGTGGCGCTTTTTGTGATTTGGGGCGGCTTGATCTTTTCCTTAATCAGACTTCCAAAGGAAGAAAAATAAGGTCAAAATTGACCGCACTTTGAAATAAGTAGGGCGTGCTGAGCACGCCCTTTTTTGTTATTTCGATAAATCGATTTGATATACCGCAAATCCCACTTCATCGGTGCCGACTTTCTTCATTGGGTATTGCGCATTGTCTTGAATAAATTTCGCTGCTTGTTCGCTTGGCGAGGTTTCAAAACGCACATCTAATTTATCGTTACCTTTAATCGGTGCAAAACGCCAGTTTTTATCCGCACTTGGGTTTACATGACCATTTTTTTCGCTTTCTGCTTTGATGTAATCCGCAAGAATTTGGCGGTTTTCATCAGGAGAAGCGTAAACGATATGTGCATCGCCTGTGCCTGGGAATTTGTTACCGTAAGCGCGATAGTTGTTAGTCGCAATTAAGAATTCTGCTTTTGGATCAACCGGTTTACCTTGGTAGGTTAAATTCACCACACGGTGTGAGTTCGGGTTAATCAATTTACATTCGCCGTCATAACGCGGTGGTTGAGTCAGGTCGAATTCATAATTTACGCCGTCAATCACATCGTAGTTATAAGTACGGAAGCCGTCCCAATCAAGTAACGATTGTGGTTTGTCACTTGTTGGATCGATTTGTTTAAACATACCTGCGCTACATTCTAACCATTCTTTCAATTCTTCACCGGTTGCTTTGACCACAACTAAGGTATTTGGATAGAGGTATAAGTCTGCTGCATTACGGAACGTTAATTCACCTTTGTTCACTTCAGTATAGCCAGTAGGGTCATTTTTACGTCCTCCCGCTTTAAATGGTGCGCCCGCACTTAAAATTGGTAAGCCTGCCATTGCCGCAACACTTGGTGCCACTTTTTCAACATAAGCTTTTTGTGCTTGGTTCACAATTTGAATGGTTGGGTCATCTTGCACTAGGGCTAAGTAGCTGTACATATTATCGGTGGCTTTACCGATTGGCTGTGCCACAAATTCACGGGTGGCTTCATGCACAGGTTTTAAAAGTGCGGTCAATTCTGCATCACTTTCTGTGGTCGCTTTTTTGTTTTCTGCATCGTAAATTGGACGAAGTACCGCTTTACCATCAGCCACTAACCATTTGCCGTTGTGTTGAGCGAGGGTTAAGTCAATCACACTGATGTTGTTTGCCCAGTAGCCCGCCATACTTTCAGGAATGCCTTTTACAGTACCTTTAGCAATATCTGTATTTGGTGATTTGGCGAATTCTTTATTTGGGAATAAACGGTGAGAGTGACCGAAAACAATTGCATCAATGTGTGGTACATCAGCAAGGTAGAATGCTGAGTTTTCTGCACCTTCTTGATATGGCTCGTCAGATGGGCCTGTGTGCGCAAGAGCAACGATAATATCAGCACCTTTTTGTTTCATTTCTGGCACATATTTTTGTGCAGTTTTCACGATATCGCGCGTTTCTACTTTACCTTGTAAGTTTGCTTTATCCCACACCATAATTTGTGGAGGTACAAAACCGATATAACCAATGTTTAGTTTATGCGTTTACCTTGGTTATCCACCACTTCTTTAGTTTGAATCACATAAGGCGTGAAATAGGGCTCTTCAGTACCGACTTTCACTACGTTGGCATTGATGATTGGGAATTTCGCTTGTTTAATCGCATCGGCTAAATAATCTAAGCCATAGTTAAACTCGTGGTTACCTAATGTGCCCACTTCATAGTGTATTGCATTTAAGCAATCCACAGCTGGGTTTGATTTGCCTTCTTTGTAACCTTTAGCTGCTTGATAGTCAGCAATTGGGTTACCTTGGATTAAGTCACCGTTATCAACTAAAACGCTGTTTTTCACCTCTTGACGCGCTTGGCGAATCAAGCTTGCTGCACGGGTAAAAACCGAATTTCTCAGTAGGTGCATCTTTGTAGTAATCGAAGTCAGTCAAAAAACTGTGAATATCGGTCGTTGCTACGATACGTAAATCGACTTGGGTGTCGCTTTTTGCAAAAGCAAAACGGCTCGCACTCAACGCTAAAATACTGCTTGCGCCAAGTTGGATGAAATCTCTTCTGTTGATCATATGTGCTCCTGTTGTGTGAGAATCGACAGGATTTTAAATCTCTTTTACATATAAAGAAAGTGCATTTTATAGCTAAAAAAATTAAGTGTGATATAGATCACAAATTAAAAATATATGAAATAAAAATTTCGTTTATTAAATAAAATATTAAACTTTATTGCAAAATTTTACATTTTAAATAAAAAAACAAGATATCAAATTCGATTTGATTATTTTTAAAATTGAACCATTCACAGTAAGTAGATAAGTGAATACTCACCATTTATTAATAACATAAAAATAAGGAGATTACTATGGCTTTCAATCTTAAAAATAGACACCTATTAAGTCTTGTTAATCATTCAGAACGTGAAATTAAGTACTTACTAGATTTATCCCGCGATTTAAAACGAGCGAAATATGCTGGAACTGAACAACCTAAACTTCAAGGTAAAAATATCGCGCTCATTTTTGAAAAGACCTCAACGCGTACTCGTTGTGCTTTTGAAGTTGCAGCTTATGACCAAGGTGCTCGAGTGACTTATATCGATCCAAATTCCTCTCAAATTGGGCATAAAGAAAGTATGAAAGATACAGCGCGGGTACTTGGACGAATGTACGATGCAGTAGAATATCGTGGATTTAAACAAACTATTGTTCAAGAGCTTGCTGATTATGCTGGAGTGCCTGTTTTTAATGGGTTAACAGATGAATTCCACCCAACACAAATGCTAGCTGATGTGCTTACTATGATTGAAAATTGCGATAAACCATTAAGCGAAATTAGCTACGTATATATTGGTGATGCTCGCAACAATATGGGTAACTCTTTATTATTGATTGGTGCAAAATTAGGTATGGATGTCCGTATTTGTGGTCCTAAAGCATTATTACCAGATGCTGAATTAGTAGAATTATGTGAAGGCTTTGCTAAACAAAGTGGAGCAAGAATCACTGTTACTGACGATATTGATAAAGCAGTGAACGGTGTTGATTTTGTACATACCGACGTTTGGGTTTCAATGGGTGAACCACTAGAAACATGGGGTGATCGTATCCAATTATTATTGCCTTACCAAGTGACCCCAGAGTTAATGAAACGTACTGGTAACCCTAAAGTGAAATTTATGCACTGCTTACCAGCGTTCCATAACAGTGAAACCAAAGTGGGTCGTCAAATTGCTGAAAAATATCCTGCTTTAGCAAATGGTATTGAAGTGACTGAAGACGTATTTGAATCGCCAATGAATATTGCTTTTGAGCAAGCTGAAAACCGTATGCATACAATTAAAGCGGTAATGGTAGCAAGCTTAGCTTAGGAGGAGTTATGAGAATTGTTATTGCACTAGGTGGTAATGCCTTGTTACGTCGAGGTGAGCCATTAACCGCAGAGAATCAACGACAAAATGTACGCATTGCTTGTGAGCAAATTGCTAAAATTTATCCAAATAATGAATTAGTTATTGCTCATGGTAATGGTCCTCAAGTTGGCTTACTTGCTTTACAGGGTGCGGCTTACAAGGATGTGCCGACTTATCCATTAGATGTTTTAGGTGCAGAATCTGTAGGAATGATTGGATATATGATTCAACAAGAATTAGGTAACCTAGTTCCTTTTGAAGTTCCATTTGCCACATTACTTTCCCAAGTTGAAGTCGATATCAATGACCCAGCTTTTAAAAACCCGACTAAACCAATTGGTCCTGTTTATTCTAAAGAAGAAGCTGAGCGTTTAGCAAAAGAGAAAAATTGGTCTATTGCACAAGATGGAGATAAATACCGTCGAGTTGTACCAAGTCCGTTACCTAAACGTATATTTGAAATTCGACCAGTAAAATGGTTGTTAGAAAAAGGCAGTATCGTGATTTGTGCTGGTGGTGGCGGTATTCCGACTTATTATGATGAACAGCATAATTTACAAGGGGTTGAGGCTGTAATTGATAAAGATCTATGTTCTGCATTACTTGCAGAAAATTTAGAAGCAGATCTCTTTGTTATTGCTACCGATGTTTCTGCAACCTTTATTGATTGGGGCAAACCAACGCAAAAAGCTATTGCGGTAGCTTCTCCGGAAGAAATGGAAAAAAACTTAACTTTGCTGCTGGTTCAATGGGACCAAAAAGTTCAAGCTGCTGTTAATTTTGCACGTAACACCGGAAAAAGATGCAGTTATTGGTTCTCTTTCTGATATTGTAGATATTGTAAAAGGAAAAAGCAGGTACTCGCATTACTAAGAATGCAGACCACATTACCTATTATGATTAATAATATAAAAAGAGACGTATCAGTACTAATGAAATTGGCATCGTATTATGTGATGCTATACGGTGCCAATTTATCACACTATGATTAACAAGGAGTTAATTATGGAAGCAGCGAATAAAAAAAGAAAAGTTTTAGTTTTCCATCAGCATTTACTATTCTTTTCTTCATTTTAATTATTGCTGTAGGGCTTACTTGGGTTATTCCTTCCGGCTCCTACTCTAAATTAACCTATAATATGCAGGATAAGGTTTTTGTTGTTAAGTCTTATGGTGAACAAGATAAAACATATCCCGCAACAGAAAAAACACTGGATGACTTTAACATTAAAATTAAACTCACTAATTTTACTGAAGGTGTAATCAAAAAACCTATCGCCATTCCTGGTTCTTATCAGCGTATCGAGCAACATCATAAAGGTATTCAAGATATTCCAGTCAGTATGGTTGAGGGAACAATTGAAGCTGTCGATGTAATGGTCTTTATCTTCGTCCTTGGAGGTATGATTGGTGTAATAAATCGTACAGGATCGTTTAATGCGGGATTAATGGCTTTAGCAAGAAAAACAAAGGGAAATGAGTTTTTAATAGTATTTAGTGTATCTATTTTGATGCTTCTTGGTGGCACAACTTGTGGTATTGAAGAAGAGGCTGTTGCTTTTTATCCGATTCTGGTACCAGTGTTCTTAGCGTTAGGATATGATGCTATTATTTGTGTAGGGGCTATATTCTTAGCATCATCTATGGGCACGGCTTTCTCAACAATTAACCCATTTTCAGTTGTTATTGCTTCTAATGCAGCAGGAATACAATTTACCGAAGGAATTGGTTTCCGTACTATTGGTTTAGTTCTCGGTGGTCTTTGTGTAATCGCATATCTATATTGGTATGGTAAAAAAGTGAAGGCAGATCCAAGTTTCTCTTATACTTATGAAGATAGAGATGAGTTTCGTCAACGTTATATGAAAAACTTTGATCCAAATGCTGTTATTGAATTCACTTTAAGAAGAAACTTATACTCATCCTATTCTGTTTAGCATTCCCAATGATGATTTGGGGGGTTATGGCAGGTGGTTGGTGGTTCCCTCAAATGGCGGCATCATTTCTCTCTTTCACCATTGTTATCATGTTAATCAGTGGTCTAAAAGAGAAAGAAATCGTAGAGTCTTTCACAGAGGGTGCATCTGAACTTGTAGGTGTTTCATTAATCATTGGTCTTGCTCGTGGTGTAAACCTTGTACTAGAACAAGGCATGATCTCTGACACAATCCTAGATTATATGTCTAATCTTGTAAGTGGAATGCCTGGTAGCTTATTTATCCTTGGTCAATTAGTCGTCTTCATTTTCCTTGGACTTATTGTTCCGTCATCATCAGGACTTGCAGTGCTATCAATGCCAATTATGGCGCCGTTAGCGGATGCTGTAGGTATTCCTCGTGATATCGTGGTTTCAGCCTATAACTGGGGACAATATGCAATGCTATTCCTAGCACCAACAGGATTAGTACTTGTGACACTTCAAATGTTACACATTCCGTTTAACAAGTGGGTAAAATTTGTTTTACCAATGATTGGATGCTTACTCCTAATTGGTTCGATTTTACTTCTTGTCCAAGTTTCACTTTATGGTTCTTAATAATGAGAAAAAAACCGCAGGCAATGCCTGCGGTTTTGTTGTATTATTCCTATCAAAATTCCCATAAAAGGACCTTTATATGAAGAAATGCTTTGATAATATTGATACTCGCATTTTAAAAGCATTACAACGAAATGGACGTTTACAAAATAATGAGTTAGCAAAAGAGATTGGTTTATCCAATTCAGCATGTTTACGGCGAGTGAATCAGTTAGAGCATGATGGCGTAATCGATGGCTATGTTGCTCTGTTAAATCCTAAAAAAAGTAAATTGCCACCTGATTTCCTACCTATTAGGTACATTCAATGAGGAAAATCCAGAGCTTAAAAGAGCGGTTTATTTTTTTGAAGTGAAATTAATCCCACAAATTATTGAATGTCATTTTTATGGCTGGCAGTTACGACTTCTTACTTAAGCTCTGTGTCTCAGATATTGAAGAACTTAATCATATAAAAAAACACTTATCTTACAAATGCAATCGGCATTAAAAACATTAAAAATCAGAAATCATATTAAAAACAGTAAAATCGACAACGGAGTTGCTTTTTATAAAAAAACTCGTATTATTTATACGAGTTTTTATAACAATTAACAAACTTCAGCCTGTTTTAATATAACTTTTTGTAAAACTTTAATTCCTGCCTCTATATCTTTCCAATCAGTAAATTCAAGAGGGTTATGACTAATTCCCAAATGAGATGGAACAAAAATCATACCTGTCGGACAAAGTGTTGCCATATGCATTGCATCATGTCCAGCACCACTTGGCATTATTTCGTAAGAATAACCAAGGGAATGTGCAGTTTCAGCTATTTGGTTTACCATATTTTTCAGGTAATACTATTGGATTATCTTTTTGAAATAAGTTGTAACTCAATTAATAATCCTCTTTTTTTCTGAAACTTTACTAATTTCCTCTTGTAATAATTCAAATACAGAATCTCTAGCTTGTACATGTGTACCTCGAATATCTACTAATAATTCGCAATATCCTGGCACAACATTCATTACTCCTGGTTTAGCTGTAATATTACCTACTGTAGCTACTGTAGAATGCCCAGCTTGAATAGCAGCTTGCTCAATAGCAAGTGATAACTCAGCTCCTCCTAACAATGCATCATGACGATAATGCATTGCTGTTGCTCCTGAATGATCCGCTTGTCCTTTAATTTTAACAATTGCACGAATCGGGGCAGCAATACCTGTCACAACACCTATTGTTTTTCCCTCATTCTCTAAACGAGGGCCTTGTTCTATATGAAGTTCAAAAAAACATTTAAATTCCTTTGCATCACGTTTTGCTTGATTAACCAAATTAAAATTCATTCCTACTTCAGCCATAGCTTCTGATAAACTCTTTTCTTGTTTATCACGTAACGAACTTAATTTTTCTTGATTTACTATGCCGCACATAACTTTACTACCCAATGTAGCAAAATTAAATCTACTCGATTCTTCACAAGTAAAAATTATCAATTCTAAAGGATAACGAGTCTGAATATTCTGTTCACATAATTGTAAAAGAATTTCCAACCCAGCAACAGATCCCAAAGGACCATCAAATTTACCAGCATTTACAACAGTATCAATATGTGATCCGAATGCAACTGCAGGTAAAAAAATCTTCTTTACCTGCCTTACGAATAAAAAAATATTTCCAATTGAATCTCGACGAATAGATAAATCATATTCTTTACATAATTCAATAATCATATTATGGGCCTTTTTCATCCTCCTCTGTAAAAGCTAAGCGAGTCAGCTCGTTTGGTGCTGATGAAATAAAAAGCCAGTTTTTTTCAATTAAATTTTGAACACGATTAAGATTAATTGACATGGTTTTCTCCTGATACGGTTTATTTTTTGATATCCGTCAAACAATAATAATTTTTCTTTGAAAACTAACCTTTTCTAAGTGTAATATCGGTATTGCTAAATGCCTCTAAAAAGGAGTAGGAAATGAAAAACATGTTACTGCTCAGTAGCTCAAAATACAAGAATACAGGTTATCTTGAACACACCATACCTTGGTTACAAAATTTCCTGACTGATTATCGTGGTAAAACAATTGCTTTTGTGCCTTATGCTGGAGTACGCCGTACTTTTGATGAATATGAAAAAACTGTGCAAAATGCACTTTCTGATTTAAGGATGAATATTGTTTCCGTTCATCATGGTAAACAGCATCGAGATATTATTGAACAAGCAGATGTCATTGCTATTGGCGGCGGGAATACATTTTGTTTATTAAAACAACTTTATGAACATAATTTGATTGATATCATTCGTGAAAAAGTAAATAGCGGTACGCCTTATTTTGGTTGGAGTGCTAGGGGCCAATGTAGCGGGCGCATCTATTATGACAACTAATGATATGCCGATTACTTATCCTCCTTCATTTCAAGCATTACAGCTTTTTCCTCATCAAATTAATCCGCACTTTATTTCAGGTAAAATGCAAGGCCACAATGGTGAAAGCAGAGAAGAACGTTTGGCAGAATTTTTACTCGTTAATCCAACCGCACTTGTATATGCATTGCCTGAAGGTTCTGCGCTTCATATACAAAATGAAATGGCAACTGTGTTGGGTGAAAATCCTATTTTGTGCTTCAGTGAAAATATGGAATGTGGCACATTTGACATCAATACAACTTTTTCTTATTAACTTAAAAGGAACATATAATGGAATTATTTAAATCCATCGTTGCAGTGGTTGGCATTATTGCCACAATTTATTTTCTGATTAAAAAAGCCGAAACCCGAACTGTTTTGATTGGTGTGGGTTTAATAATGTCCATTCTGACGCTTAATCCAATGGGCGCATTAGATGCTTTTGCCAAAAGTATGACATCTGGCGGATTAATTATGGCTATCTGTTCTAGTATGGGTTTTGCTTATGTAATGAAATACACTCAATGTGATACTCATCTAGTACATTTACTTACCAAACCATTAAGCGGATTAAAATTCTTCTTAATTCCGATTGCAACAGTCATCACCTTTTTCATCAATATTGCTATCCCTTCTGCTGCTGGTTGTGCAGCTGCGGTTGGTGCAACATTAATTCCTGTTTTAAAAAGTGCGGGTGTTCGACCAGCTACTGCTGGTGCAGCTATTTTAGCAGGGACTTTTGGATCAATGATGAGCCCGGGTTCTTCTCACTCAGCAATGATTAGTGAAATGTCAGGCTTAACTATCACTCAAGTAAACCTTTCACATGCGCCATATAGTATGATTGCGGGAGCAATAGGTGCTGTTGTTTTAACAATTCTTGCGCTTGTTTTTAAAGATTATGGTGAACAACATCGTAAAGCTTATCTTGCAGAACAAAAAGAAAGTGAAATTAAAGTTGTTGAAGGCGTCAATGTACTTTATGCCCTTGCACCATTAATACCATTAGTTATTTTAGTAATTGGTGGAACGTCATTACAACAAGTGCCGGGTCTTGAATGGACTAAGATGGGCGTTCCTCAAGCGATGCTTATTGGCGCAATTTACGGCATTATAGTAACTCGCATTTCCCCAGTAAAAATCACTGAAGAATTTTTCAATGGTATGGGAAATTCTTATGCAAACGTACTTGGTATCATCATTGCAGCCAGCGTATTTGTAGCAGGATTAAAATCTACGGGCGCAGTTGATGCTGCAATTTCTTTCTTAAAAGAATCCAACGAATTTGTACGTTGGGGTGCAACAATTGGACCATTCTTAATGGGCTTAATTACAGGCTCTGGCGATGCAGCAGCGATTGCCTTTAATACTGCCGTCACGCCACATGCTGTAGAACTCGGCTACACTCACGTAAATCTTGGTATGGCAGCAGCTATTGCTGGTGCAATTGGTCGTACCGCTTCACCAATTGCAGGTGTAACCATTGTTTGTGCAGGCCTTGCGATGGTAAGCCCAGTAGAAATGGTAAAACGTACCGCACCAGGCATGATACTTGCTGTTTTATTCTTAGCATTATTTATGTTGTAGAAATAGTAAAAAATTGGCCGCACTTTATTTAAGTGCGGTCTGTTTTTATAGACTTTTAAAGGAGAAAAAAATGAACTTAGATTTAAATCAACTTGTTAAATGGCGGCGTGAATTTCATCGTTTTCCAGAAATTGGTTGGAGTGAATTTTGGACAACTTCTCGCATTGCGGATTACTTGGAAGGCTTAGGTTGTTTTGAAATTTTTCTTGGCAAACAAATTATAAATCCGGACTTTGTTCGTGGACGAAAACAAGCCGTAGTAGATAAAGGTTTAGCTAATGCAAAAGCCTATGGAGCTAATGAAAAATGGCTCGAAAAAATGGAAGGGTACACTGGTTGTGTGGCATTATTTGATTCAGGTAAACCAGGAAAAACCATCGCGTTACGCTTTGATATTGACTGTGTGAATGTAACAGAAACTCGTTCATCCGAGCATATTCCAAATAAAGAAGGTTTTGCTTCAATTAACGATGGTTTTATGCATGCTTGTGGACATGATTCACATATTACAATAGGTTTAGGTGTTGCATTATGGATTGCTCAGAACAAAGATAAACTCACTGGAAAAGTAAAAATTGTATTCCAACCAGCAGAAGAAGGTGTTCGAGGTGCAGCAGCCATTGCACAAAGTGGCATAATTGATGATGCAGATTATTTTGCTTCTTCACACATTAGTTTTTGCGCGAATACAGGCACAGTTATTGCTAATCCAAGAAATTTTCTTTCCACTACAAAAATTGATATTCGCTATAAAGGTAAACCTGCACATGCAGGTGCTGCTCCCCATTTAGGTCGTAATGCTTTATTAGCTGCAGCGCATACAGTCACTCAACTTCATGGTATTGCACGCCATGGTGAAGGCATGACAAGAATTAATGTGGGTGTGCTAAAAGCGGGTGAGGGACGAAATGTCATTCCATCTTCTGCTGAATTACAATTAGAAGTGCGGGGAGAAAATAAAGCAATTAATGAATACATGACCGAACAAGTCATGCAAATAGCCAAAGGTATCTCCATAAGTTTTGATGTAGCGTATGAAACTGAAATTGTAGGTGAAGCAGTGGATATGAATAACGATGTTGAACTTATAAAACTCATCGAAGAAATATCCCTTGAACAACCACAAATAAATAACGTAAATTCAGATTATGCTTTCAATGCAAGTGAAGATGCGACTATTTTAGGTAGACGTGTACAAGAACATGGGGGCAAAGCTATTTACTTCATTCTTGGTGCAGATCGCACAGCAGGTCATCATGAAGCTGAATTTGATTTTGATGAAAATCAATTGCTTACTGGGGTTAATATTTATACTTCTTTAGTACAAAGATTATTATCTTAATAGAAAAAGCCTACATCGTAATGTAGGCCTTTTGAGTAGTAATAAGCTAAGTACAAAAGAGCGGTTGAAAATTTAATTGTTTTTAGCCGTTCTTTTTATTTAGGACAATACTCTCAACAAAACAGGCTGAAATTCTGTTTGTCGGCCTAGTTTGTGGGTGTAACGTTTAACCATCACAAAGGAAAGTGCGGTCAAAATAAAGATTAAAATCGCACGCATAAGTTCATTTTCACTGATATAGCTAGAAAGCAATGTTGCAACTAATAAAGTGAAAAGCGGTACGATATACATCAATAATGCAGAAAATAACATGGATTTTTCTTCTAGACCGATTTCTACCATTTGGCCTGCACGGAGTGGCGTGATGGTTTCTAGCGTAAAGATATGTTCACCTCGTTTTCCGTTAAGCTCAGAAAGAGAAGCTGTTCCACAGGCTTCTCTAGCCGAACAAGCTCCACAGGCGCTTTGTGACTGACATTTCACTTTAGCAAGACCGGTTTCTGCATCATAGCTCATCACAATGGCACTTTCTTTTAGCATCGTGCTTCTCCCATATAAATATCAAAGCGGTGATTTTTGGTTTCACGACTAACATGGGGCGCTTTTTGCGCTAAGAATTCCGCATAATCAGGACGTTTTACCACCACGCGTTTACGGGCTAATTGTAGCGCAGGTGTCAAGAGCTCATCGGCATCCAAATCTGCACCAACCAAATGTTGGAATACACGCATTTCTTTTTTGACTAGGGCGGATTTTTGCTTGTGCGGATACATTGGATCCAAATACACCACATCAGCACTATCGATTTGTGGATTAAGTTCGGCAATATGATGAACATTTAGTAAGCGTATATTTTGTTGCATCATTTCACCTATTTCTGCATCCTGATAAGCGCGGTTGAGGCCATCCTGCAATAGTAAATATACTACCGGATGACGCTCCACTAAACGCACTTGGCAACCGATAGAAGCTAAAATAAAGGCATCTCGACCAAGTCCTGCTGTGGCATCAATCACGCTCGGCAATTCTGCACCCTTAATACCTACAGCTTTGGCAATAGCTTCGCCACGTCCACCACCAAATTTACGACGATGCGCCATCGCACCAGCTACGAAATCTACAAACACATCGCCCAACTTGGGTTCATCCAGTTTGCGTAGGGCTAGGTGAGTTTCAGTTTGCACCAATGCAAGTGGGCTTTCAGTACAATGCTCGATACCAAGAGGGGCGCAAAGTGCGGTCAATTCTGACAATGTTCCCGCTTCGGCAAGCAGTTGAATTTTTATTTTTTCACCAGCCATACGCCGCTTTCCATATGATCTGTATAAGGGAATTGATCAAACAGCGCCGCTTTTTCAATGCGGTGGGTTTGGCTTAGGGTTTGCAAATTCTCACAAAGGGTATGTGGGTTGCAGGAAATATACAAAATACGATCGTAATTCTGCACCAGTTTTACCGTGTCAGGGTCAAGCCCTGCTCGTGGTGGATCAACAAAAATTGTATTGCATTGATAGGCTTTTAAATCAATGCCTTTTAAGCGATTAAACTCACGTACACCATTCATGGCTTGGGTAAATTCTTCTGAGGACATACGAATAATTTGCAGATTATCTATACCATTTTCCGCAATATTAAATTGTGCAGCTGCAACAGATGGCTTGGCGATTTCGGTAGCAAGGACTTTACGGAAGTTTTGTGCAAGGGCGATAGAGAAATTGCCGTTGCCGCAGTACAGCTCTAATAAATCGCCCTGAGAACCTTGAGTGCAATCAATCGCCCATTCCAACATCTTGCAATTCACGGCTGCATTTGGCTGAGTGAAACTATTTTCTACTTGGCGATAAACATAATTGCGTCCTTTTATCGGTAACACTTCATCGACAAAATCTTGCTCTAAACAGATTTTTTGTTTACTCGCACGACCAATCAGTTGCACATCAAAACCAAGTTGTTGTAATTCGCCTTTCAAGTTTTCGGCAGCATTTTGCCATTCTTCCGTAAGTTGCTTGTGGTAAAGCAGGCTTACAATAATTTTATTGCTAAGCGTGCTCAAATAATCAATTTGAAACAGTTTTTTATGCAATACTTCCTGCGTTTTTAACAACAGTAGTAAGGCTTTCATCATGCGATTTATCAGTTCACTGGCAATCGGGAATTCATCTACTCGATAGCGCTGCAAGGTGCTTTGATCAAACATGATGTGATAAAATCGCCTTTATCATGCCAAATACGAAATTCTGCACGCATCCGATAATGGCTAGTCGGTGAATCAAACACGGCTATTTCTGGGGCGTTAAAGGGCTGCAAAAGTGCGGTCAGTTTTTCAGTCTTTTTTTGCAGGAGTTCGGTATATTGGGAAATGGGTAGTTGCATTGATGTTTACGTTTGAATGATAAATATCCCACAGCCCTTGGCAAGCATGGGGATTGAGTAAAAAAGCAAAAGGCAAGCTTCTGCCTGCCTTTTTAAGTGTATTATTCGCCAGAATAATCTTCGCCGCCAGAAGCCGCTTCGCTCACATCTCCTGATAAGGTGTAAACACGTTTTGTTGTGTTAATGCGAGTACGATATTTATTCCAGGTTTTTTCGAAGAAAGTTTCCGGTGCACGTTCACCACGGCAAAAAGCAACAAATTCTTTTTCTTCTTTTGTCGCTGGCTTGCGTTCGCCTGAATCTAATGCTTTAAACGCTTGACCATATTGCTCTAATACTTGGGATTCTTTGATTGTATAATCACCGTGACGGGAAAATCCGCGTGGGTAGTTTTTGTCGTCAAAAAAACGACGAGTAACACTGAAACTAGCAGCCATAATCATCTCTCTTCTTTATATTTAAAAACGGCAGGCATTAAACCAATTTTTTTTTATTTTTGCAATAAACCTTTCACGGTTTCTACATAATCTTTGACGAAATCATCGTAATTTAAGCCTTCAGGGTTTACACGATATTTGCCATTGACATAGAAATCAGGTACGCCATGTACTTTAAACTGCTCAGCCGCATTCACTTGTTTATTCACTAAACCGTTTACAGCAAAGCTGTTGATGTTGTTATCAAATTGTTCTGCAGTCACGCCGTTATCAATGAAGATTTTACGAATATCGTCCATTGAGGTTAATTTATCTTGTTGTGCGGCTTCAAATAAAGGCGCTTTCACTTTGCTTTCTGCACCAAGCGCCATCGCTAATGCCCATGCACGAGTGAGGTTTTCAGATTGACGACCTAAGAAGTTAACGTGATATTGTTTAAATTCAGTGCCTTTTGGTAAGCTTTCTGCAACTTGTTTTGGAATGTGGTATTCCATTTCAAAGGCATAGCAATGCGGGCAGTAGAAAGAGAAAAATTCAATCACTTCAGGCTGTGCAGAAGCGGTTTGACCCACTTGAACGTATTGTTTACCTTCTTCTAAATTAGCTGCGAATGCGTTAAATGAAAATAAAGCACCGAGTAAAAATAAAACTTTTTTCATTTGTTTTCCTTATTTAATAATTCCGCGCGCTTTTAACAATGCGGTTTTTAAAATCTTCTTCATAATCTTTTTGATACCTGGAATTGGCTCAAACTTATCTGTGCCGTGCATTTTTAAATGATAAATAATCACTTCATCAGATAATTCTGCCACGGGCTTATCGAAACCTGCTTCATCAGCAATTTTTTGCAAAATTTGTAGCAAGCTCAGATCTGGGTCTTTAGACCAGTAAGGTTGTAAAAGTTCCAAAACTTCATTTAAACGCTTACATTTCATTGCTATTTCCTTTTAAATGGAGAAAAATAAGGCTAGATCATACTTCAAATAAGGCAATAAGAAAATATGGAATACACAATAAGTGCGGTTATTTTGGCTGGCGGAAAAGCACGGAGAATGAATGGGGCGGATAAAGGCTTACAGCTTTTACAAAATAAACCGTTAATTAGTCATGTGATTGAGCGCTTACAACCCCAAGTGGTTGATATATCGATTAATGCTAATCGTCACCATACGGAGTATGCTCAATGGGGTTTTCCCGTATTTTCAGATGAATTGCCTGATTTTCAGGGACCGTTGAGTGGTATGCTAACATCACTCGAAACAAGCTAAAACGGATTTTGTACTGTTTTGTGCCTTGTGATAGTCCGTATTTTCCACAAAACTTATTAGAAAAACTAAAAAGCGCGGTTAAAAATGACCGCACTTTAATTGCTTATGCAAAAGATAAGGAGCGTGAACACCCGACATTTTGTTTGATGTCCGTTCAGCTTAAAGAGAAGTTACGTGCCTATTTAAACGATGGCGAACGACGTTTATTACAATTTATGAACAAAAATGGGGCGGTTGCTGTCCAATTTGACGAACAAGAAGGACGATTTGTAAATTTTAATACCTTAGAAGATTTACAATAAATTATTTGTTTAACCTTGAATTTTGTAAAAAAATTCTCCATTATTGCAGTGTTTACTTTTCTATTTTATTGAGGAACTTTATTATGATGCGAATCCTTTTTATTTTTTTAGCCACTAACTTTGCTGTGATGCTTGTGTTAGGGATTATTTTAAATGTGACCGGTATTGCAGGAAATAGTACAGGTGGCATTTTAATTATGGCGATGCTTTTCGGTTTTGCCGGATCATTGATTTCGTTATTTTTATCAAAAACCATGGCATTGCGCTCTGTGGGCGCGGAAGTGATTACCGAGCCACGTAATCAAGCTGAACGTTGGTTGGTAGAAACGGTACGCCGCCAAGCACAGCAAGCCGGCATCCCAATGCCAGATGTGGCGATTTACCATTCTAATGATGCGAATGCATTTGCTACGGGGGCAACTAAAAACAATTCTTTAGTGGCGATTAGTACGGGTTTATTAAACTCCATGACGGAAGAAGAAGCTGAGGCGGTATTGGCTCATGAGGTCTCACACATCGCGAACGGCGATATGGTGACCATGACTTTATTGCAGGGCGTATTGAATACCTTCGTGATTTTCTTATCTCGCGTGATTGCCAATGTGGTAGCAAGTTCTCGTAATGGTGATGAAGAAAGCCGTAGTTCAGGCATTTACTTCTTAGTTTCAATGGTGTTAGAAATTGTATTTGGTATTTTAGCGAGCATTATCGCGATGTGGTTCTCACGCTATCGTGAATATCGTGCAGATGCAGGTTCTGCACAGCTTGTTGGAAAAGAAAAAATGATCGCGGCATTACAACGTTTACAACAAATTCATGAGCCACAAGAGATGGAAGGTTCACTTAATGCCTTTATGATTAACGGCAAACGTAGCGAACTCTTTATGAGCCATCCTCCGCTTGAAAAACGTATCGAAGCATTACGTAGTTTATAAAAGATAAAAAAAACAAAGGGCTAAATGTAATATTTAGCCCTTTCTATTTGTAGATTATTTAATATCCGCTAAGACTTTAGTGAGTAATTCCCAGTAAGTTTGTACTGTTGAAATTTGGACTTTTTCATCTGGCGAATGCGCATTACGAATAGTTGGTCCCACAGAAATCATATCAATATTCGGATAATGTTCTTTCAACAAGCCACATTCAAGCCCCGCGTGAATCACTTTAATCTCAGGCTCTTTGCCAAGCACTTCTGCATAATGTTTTTTCATTAATGTCAAAATTGCGGTGTCATTTACTGGTTTCCAACCTGGGTAAGAACCTGAAAATTCAACTGTTGCACCAGTGAGTTTAGCGAGTGAGGTTAAGGTTTCTTCTACATATTCTTTACCACTTTCAATCAATGAGCGAATAAGAATCGTACCTTTGATTTTATCTTCAAGGGTTTTTAACACACCAATACTTAATGAGCTTTCCACGACGTTTTTGATTACATCACTGTTACGAATCACACCGTTTGGCAATACGTTCAGCAAATTAATCACTTTTTGAGTGGTTTCAAGCGTGAAGGTTTGTTGTGAATTTTCAACTTGCTCAACTGTTAAAGTTAAGTTTGGCTCAGCGATAGCAAGCTCTTCTTTCAATAAAACTTCAAAATTTTTGACCGCACTTTTTACGCTTTCTACATCATGATTGAAGCAAATGGTTGCAGCGGCTTCACGTGGAATCGCATTACGAATTGAGCCACCACGAATTTCTGCAAGGGCAAAGTGCGGTTGATTTTGTGTAAGTTTTGCTAATAAGCGTGCTAATACTTTAATTGCATTCGCACGTGTGGTGTGAATATCACAACCAGAGTGACCGCCTCGTAAACCTTTTAAGTTAATTTGTAGGGCGTGGCTAAATGGATTGTTTTCACGGTGAACAGGTAACTCAACATTAGCATTTACCCCACCAGCACAACCAATATAGATTTCACCGATTTCTTCGGTATCGGTATTAATTAAGATTTCTGATTTTAACCAGTTACGGCGAAGGTGTACGGCACCATCCATGCCGGTTTCTTCAGTCATGGTGAGTAACACTTCAAGTGGTGGATGTACAATATCGGTACTTTCTAATACCGCTAAAGTCGAGGCTAAACCGATACCGTTATCTGCGCCAAGTGTGGTACCTTGCGCTTTAACCCAATCACCGTCGATATAAGGGCGAATAGGGTCTTGGGTAAAATTATGAGGATTGCCTTCATTCGCTTGCGGAACCATATCTAAATGTGCTTGTAATACAACAGGTTGGTTGTTTTCCATTCCTGCTGTGGCTGGTTTACGGATTAATACATTACCTGCTTCATCACGCTCAGCAAAAAATTGTTTTTCTTTCGCCCAGTTAACAATAAAGATAGCGAGCGCATCTTCGTGATGAGAAGGATGTGGAATCGCACAAATTTGATCAAACCATTTCCAAAGTAATTGCGGTTGTAATGTGGTAATTTCTGACATAATGAACTCCTTTTTTCATTAAAATTTTTGCGGAAATCATAGCATAAAACGCCATTTCAGGTTAAAATTCCGCAATTTTTTTATTTAGCGACAAAGTTTAAGGTATTTGTTATGAGCGAAAAATATGTTGTGACTTGGGATATGTTCCAAATGCATGCCCGCAAATTAGCGGAACGTTTACTTCCTGCCACTCAGTGGAAAGGTATCATCGCAGTAAGCCGTGGTGGTTTATTCCCAGCAGCGGTACTTGCTCGCGAATTAAATATTCGTTTCGTAGAAACCGTGTGTATTGCCAGTTATGATCACGATGAACAAGGTGCATTAAAAGTATTACACCGTGCAAGTGGTGATGGTGAGGGAATGATCGTGGTAGACGATTTAGTGGATACCGGCAACACTGCTCGTGCAATTCGTGAAATGTATCCGAAAGCAAAATTTGTCACAGTATTCGCAAAACCAGCAGGTGCTGAGTTAGTGGATGATTACGTGATTGATATTCCACAAAATACTTGGATTGAACAACCTTGGGATTTAGGTTTAACTTTCGTGCCACCATTGGCAAGAAAATAATCATAAATGTAAGTTGGAAATGCGGGGTTTGGCCTCGCATTTTGTTTTATTGAGCCAATTGCAAAATCCCGTTAGAATTAACCGCACTTTTACTTAACAAGGAATTTGAATGTCAGCCAAACCACGTTTTGTGCATCTTCGTACGCACACTGATTTTTCTATGATTGATGGAATCGCGAAAGTGAAACCATTAGTCAAGGCGTGTGCAGCAGATAACATGGTCGCGTTGGCATTAACAGATTTTACGAATTTTTGCGGTGTGGTGCGTTTTTATGGTGAAACCCTTTCTTCAGGGATTAAACCGATTATTGGTGCAGATGTTCATGTTAAAAGCGAGCTATGCGGTGAGGAATTATTCACCCTCACTTTACTTGCCAAGAACAATGAAGGCTATAAAAACATCACTTTACTGCTTTCAAAAGCCTATCAACGCGGCTATGTGGACTTGCCTTATATCGACCAGGAATGGTTGATTGAACACCGTGAGGGTGTAATTGTTTTATCAGGTGGCACACAAGGCGATATCGCAAAAAAACTCCTTAAAGAAAATATTTCCGAAGCGGAAAGTGCGGCCAGTTTTTATCAAGAATTTTTTCCTGACCATTTTTACCTTTCGCTGTCTAGAACGGGTCGTCCGGATGAAGAGCGTTATATTCAAGCCGCATTAAAATTGGCTGAGGAACATGATTTACCGCTTGTTGCAACCAACGATGTTGTCTTTCTCGCACCTGATGATTTTGAGGCACACGAAATTCGAGTTGCTATTCATGATGGCTATACCCTTGACGATCCGAAACGTCCAAAACGTTATACTGAGCAACAATATTTCCGCTCAGAAGAAGAGATGTGCGACTTATTTGCGGACATTCCTTCTGCACTTGAAAATACGGTATTAATAGCGCAACGCTGTAATGTGACTTTGCGTTTGGGGCAATATTTCCTCCCCTCAATTTCCAACTGGTGAATTGAGTACGGAAGATTATTTGGTGATGAAAGCCAAAGAAGGCTTGGAAGAGCGTTTGGCGTTTTTATTCCCTGATGAAAAAGTGCGGGCAGAAAGACGACCAGAATATGATGAGCGCCTTCAAGTCGAACTCGATGTGATCAACCAAATGGGTTTCCCGGGTTACTTCTTAATCGTTATGGAGTTTATCCAATGGTCAAAAGACAATGATATTCCTGTAGGGCCAGGACGTGGCTCTGGTGCGGGTTCATTGGTGGCTTATGCACTAAAAATTACCGATTTAGATCCCCTTGAATTCGATCTTCTTTTTGAACGTTTCCTCAATCCAGAGCGTGTTTCTATGCCCGATTTCGACGTGGATTTCTGTATGGATGGACGGGATCGTGTTATCGATCATGTGGCAGAAACTTATGGTCGTGGTGCGGTATCACAAATTATTACCTTTGGTACCATGGCGGCGAAAGCGGTAATTCGAGATGTAGGTCGCGTATTGGGACATCCTTATGGCTTCGTGGATCGTATTTCGAAAATGATTCCCCCTGATCCTGGCATGACTTTAGCCAAGGCTTTTGAGGCTGAACCACAGTTACAAGTAGCATATGATTCAGATGAAGAAGTCAAAGCCCTAATTGATATGGCGCGTAAGCTAGAGGGGGTCACACGAAATGCGGGTAAACACGCGGGTGGTGTGGTAATTTCCCCTTCTTTGATTACAGATTTTGCACCACTTTATTGTGACAATGAGGGGCTTCATCCTGTTACTCACTTCGATAAAAATGATGTGGAATATGCAGGTTTAGTGAAGTTTGACTTCTTTAGGTTTGCGTACACTCACCATTATCAAATGGGCGTTGGATATGATTAACGCTCGCCTTGCTCGTGAAGGCAAACCGCCAGTCGATATTGCTGCTATCCCATTGGATGATCCCGAATCCTTTGATTTGCTGAAACGGTCTGAAACGACCGCTGTATTCCAGTTGGAATCTCGCGGGATGAAAGATTTGATTAAACGCCTTCAACCAGACTGTTTTGAAGATATTATCGCGTTGGTGGCGTTATTCCGACCAGGTCCATTACAATCGGGCATGGTGGATAACTTTATTGACCGTAAACATGGCCGTGAGGAAGTGTCTTATCCTGACGCAAACTATCAACATGAAAGCCTTAAACCGATTTTAGAGCCAACTTACGGTATTATTTTGTACCAAGAACAAGTTATGCAGATTGCTCAGGTACTAGCAGGGTTATACTCTTGGTGGTGCGGACTTATTACGCCGTGCGATGGGTAAGAAAAAACCGGAAGAAATGGCGAAACAGCGCTCAGTGTTTAAAGAAGGCGCTGAAAAAAATGGGGTTGATGGCGAACTTTCCATGAAGATTTTCGACTTAGTGGAAAAATTTGCCGGCTATGGTTTTAATAAATCGCACTCCGCCGCCTACGCATTGGTATCTTATCAAACCCTTTGGCTGAAAACCCATTTCCCTGCTGAGTTTATGGCAGCAGTAATGACCTCGGAAATGGATAATACGGATAAAATTGTCGGCTTATACGATGAATGTTTACGTATGGGATTAAAAGTTACCCCACCGGATATTAACGTAGGAAAACATCATTTCAGTGTGAATGAAAATGGTGAAATTGTTTACGGTATTGGCGCCATTAAAGGTGTGGGGGAAGGCCCGATTGAGGCATTGATTACTGCACGTAATGAAGGTGGGATTTTCAGAGATTTATTTGATTTATGTGCTCGCGTTGATTTGAAGAAAATTAACCGTCGTACCTTTGAAAGTCTGATCATGTCGGGCGCATTTGATAAGCTAGGACCACACCGAGCGGCGTTATCTAAGAATCTCGAAGATGCACTCAAAGCTTCAGATCAGCATGCAAAAGATGAGGCTATGGGACAAAGCCGATATGTTCGGTGTGCTGACAGAAACGCATGAAGAAGTGGAAAATGCTTATGCTCATACGCCACCTTACACAGAAAAACAAATTTTAGATGGTGAGCGCGAAACCCTTGGTTTGTATTTAAGCAGCCATCCGGTAAGTCGTTATTTAAAAGAGCTTTCTCATTACAGTTCCACGAGATTAAAAGATCTTACGCCAAATCGCCGTGGACAAATTAGCACGGCAGCAGGTTTGCTGGTATCAACTCGCTTCGCGACAACGAAAAAAGGCAATCGAATTGGTATCGCAACTATTGATGACCGTTCTGGGCGTTTAGACCTAACCCTATTCGGCGAAAGCTTAGACCAATTCGGCGAAAAACTGCAAAAAGATACAGTTGTGGTGGTATCTGGCCAAGTGAGTTTTGACGATTTTTCAGGCGGACTAAAAATGTCGGTACGGGATTTAATGACCTTAGATGAAGCGCGTTCCCGTTATGCGAAATCTTTGGCTATCAGTTTGTCTGAGGAGCAGATTAGCCCAAGTTTTATCAAGAAACTGAAAGAAATGTTAGAACCTGTTAGTGGCGGCACTTTACCAATTAACGTATATTATCAAAGCGCAAAAGGTCGTGCGTTATTGCGTTTAGGGATTCAATGGTCGATTACGCCAACGGATGACATTCTAACAGAATTGGTGAATTTGCTCGGTGAAAATGCAGTAGAGCTAGAATTCGGTTAATATTCCAGTAAAAGTTTTACACGCTGCCGATAAACTAAATTCCTCCGTGTAGAGCTAGAATTCGGTTAATATTCCAGTAAAAGTGCGGTCAAAAAAATCAGTGTTTTTTTAACCGCACTTTAGACGATATAAACAAAGCGAGAGATAAAATGGAAAAAATCATTATTGATGCAGACAGATTTTTACGCACTATTTCGCGTATTTCCCATGAAATTATTGAAAAGCACCAAGATTTCAGTAATGTGATTTTAGTTGGGGTGAAACGCCGTGGAGCTGAAATTGCCGAATTGATTCAACGTCGCATTGAAGAGTTGAATGGTGTAAGTCTTCCAATGATGGAATTGGATATCACGTTTTACCGCGATGACTTAGAATATGTTGAACCTGAAAATCCAACGCCTGTGTATAGCGGTGCATCAAGTTATATGAATATTCAGGGTAAAGAAGTCATTTTGATCGATGATGTACTATTCACCGGAAGAACCATTCGTGCGGCGATGGATGCGTTAACGGATTTTGGTCGAGCAGCTAAAATTGAATTGGTGATTTTAGTCGATCGCGGACATCGTGAATTACCGATTCGGGCAGACTATGTAGGCAAAAATGTGCCGACTTCTCGTGATGAACAAGTTCAGGTGCGTACATTAAAATACGATGGTTGTTATGAAGTAGCCTTGTTGCCTAAATAACGATCAGCCTATTGTGAACCTTTGATAAAATTGATAATCTAACGAGCATTATCCTATTATTTTTTAAGACAACTAAAATGAAAAAATCAATGTTAAAATCTCTTTTATTTGCCATGATCGGTCTGTTTACTTTTTCTCAAGTACAAGCAGAAGAACGCGTTGTGGCGACCGTAAATGGTACACCAATTTTACAAAGCCAAGTGAATGCCGTAATGGGCAAGAAAGGTAGCCAACGTGCAGCATTAGATAAGATTATTGATGATATGCTGACAGAGAAAGCGATCAAAGAATCAGGTGTAAAAGTAAACCAAGCTGAAGTAAACCGTATCGTAGAAGATATTGCGGCGAAAAATGGTTTAACTTATGGTCAATTCTTAGATGCGTTGGATTATCAAGGCATTTCCTTAAATGCATTTAAACAACAAATTTCTCGCCAAATGTTAATGGCGGGCGTGCGTAATCATGCCATTCAAAACAGCGTAGATGTCACTCGTGAGCAAGTGGAGGCATTGGGTAAACAAATACTTGATGAAGCGAAAGCAAAAGGTACGGCGCAAAAAGTGATGGGTAAAGAGTATGAAGTTCGTCATATTTTATTAAAATTAAATCCACTATTGGACGATGCACAAGCAAAAGCAGAATTAGAGCGTATTCGTAGCGAGATTATTTCGGGCAAAATGACATTTGCTGATGCGGCATTAAAATACTCTAAAGATTATTTATCAGGTGCGAATGGTGGAAGTTTAGGCTATGCTTTCCCTGAAGCTTATGTAGGTCCATTTGCAAAAATGGTTGAAACCACACCACAGGGTACCATTTCAGCACCGTTTAAATCTGAATTTGGTTGGCATATTCTCGAAGTAACCGGTAGTCGTGATGGCGATAAAACAGAAGATGCCTATCGTCAAAAGCTTACGAACAAATTGTAAATAGCCAATTACAAGAAGCAACCAAAGACTGGGTGAAAGCATTACGTAAAAATGCTGATATTCAATATTTCGATAAATAACAGAAAACGTTAGAATAAGGGGGCATTTTGCCCCTTTTGTCGTTTTTATAAAATGAGTGACGCATGAAAAAATTTTTTGTCTTTTTACTGATTCTTCTGCTTATTCTTGGCGGTGTTGGTTTTTGGGGTTATCAAAAACTAACGGAGTTTGTTCATACGCCGGTGAATGTCACCCAAGATCAATTGCTTACAATTGACCGAGGAACCACTGGTAGTAAACTTGCTGCGTTATTAGAGCAGGAAAAAATTCTTGAGCATGCCGATTTATTGCCTTGGTTATTGAAATTACAACCTCAGCTCAACAAAGTGAAAGCGGGGACTTATTCTTTAACGGGCGTGAAAACGTTACAAGATTTATTGGATATGATTAATTCCGGTAAGGAAGCACAATTTAGTGTGAAGTTTATTGAGGGTAAAACGTTCAAGGAATGGCGTAAAAACCTTGAAAATGCACCGCACTTAAAACAAACCTTGCAAGGTAAAACGGATAAAGAGATTATGGCGTTATTAGATATTCCAGCCGTTTCAAAAGCCGTTTACGAATGGAATAACATAGAGGGGTGGTTGTATCCAGATACCTATAATTACACGCCAAACTCGACTGATCTTGAATTATTAAAACGTTCAACTACCCGTCTACAAAAAGCCTTAGATAAAGCGTGGAATGAACGTGATGAAAATCTCCCTTTAGCGGATCCGTATCAGATGCTGATTTTGGCTTCTATTGTGGAGAAAGAAACGGGTATTGCGGCGGAGCGTCCACAAGTGGCTTCCGTATTTATTAATCGTTTAAAAGCCAATATGAAACTGCAAACTGACCCAACCGTGATTTATGGAATGGGTGAGAGTTATACCGGTAATATTCGTAAAAAAGATTTGGAAACGATGACCCCGTATAATACCTATATGATTGAGGGTTTACCGCCGACACCAATTGCCATGGTGAGTGAGAGTGCTTTGCAGGCTGTGGCGCATCCAGCGAAAACGGATTTTTATTATTTTGTTGCCGATGGAAGTGGCGGTCATAAATTTACTCGTAATCTGAATGAGCATAATAAAGCGGTACAAGAATATTTACGTTGGTATCGTAACCAACAAAAAGGAGCCAACTAATGCAAGGCAAATTTATCGTCATTGAAGGGCTGGAAGGTGCAGGTAAAAGTACCGCCATGCAAACGGTGGTGGATACATTAAAATCTCTTGGTGTAAATGATATCGTGTTTACTCGTGAGCCAGGTGGTACACCGTTAGCGGAGAGATTACGCCATTTAATCAAGCATGAAACAGAAGAGCCTGTTACCGATAAAGCGGAATTATTAATGCTTTATGCGGCACGAATTCAATTGGTAGAAAATGTGATTAAGCCAGCATTGGCAGAAGGCAAAATTGTGCTTGGCGATCGTCACGATATGTCTTCGCAGGCCTATCAAGGTGGTGGGCGTCAGTTTGACCAAACGCTGATGGCAAATTTAAAAAATATGGTGTTAGGTGATTTTGAACCCGATTTTGTACTGTATTTAGATATTGATCCTGCAGAGGGGCTTGCACGTGCTAGAGGACGTGGCGAATTAGACCGAATTGAACAACAAGGGATTGATTTCTTCCATCGTACTCGCCAACGTTATTTGGAATTGGTGCAAAGCAATCCGAAAGCCGCCATTATTAATGCGGGCCAGCCTTTGGCACAAGTACAAGCAGACATACAAAGTGCGGTCAAAAATTGGTGGGTTTCACAAACAAGATGAGCGAACTTTATCCTTGGTTAGTGCCTACTTATCAAAAAATTAGCCAAACTTTTAGCGAAGGTTTGGGGCATCATGCGTTGTTAATTAAAGCCGATCAAGGGCTAGGGGCAGAAAGTTTATTTGATGCTTTGACAAAACGCATTATGTGTCAAACGCCAGATAATGCACCTTGTGGCTATTGTCATGCTTGCCATTTAATGGCAGCGCACAGTTACCCTGATTTTCATGTTTTAGCCTCTCAAGAAGGCAAAGACATTGGGGTTGATCAGGTGCGGGCGATTAATGATGTTGTCAGCCAACACGCGCAACAAAATGGCAATAAATTAGTATATATCCAGGATGCAGAACGTCTTACAGAGGCTGCAGCTAATGCTTTGCTCAAAACCTTGGAAGAGCCACGTCCGAACACGTATTTCTTGTTGCAAACAGAGCCTTCCTCTTCGTTGTTAGCGACTATTTACAGCCGTTGCCAAGTGTGGAATGTGCCTTTGCCTACGGAAGCAGAAGCCTTAACTTGGCTTTCTTCTCAATTTCAGGCAGAAACATCTGAATTATTGACCGCACTTGCGATGAATTTGGGGCGCCCACTGTTAGCATTGGAAACTCTCCAACAAGGATTAATTGAACAACGGAAGAATTTCCTACGCCAATTTTGGTTGTTTTATCGTCGTCGTTCGCCTTTGGAAATTTTGCCTTTCTTTGAAAAAGAACGGACTGTACAGCAAGTGGATTGGATTTTAGCGTTTTTAAGCGATGCTATTAAATACAAACTCGAAATTCAGAGTGGCTGGCAAACACTTGATCTTAAAACGGGGGTAACTCAATTTGCAGACGAGCAAACTGCGCTTGGGTTATTAACCGCAAATAAAATTATGCAAAAAGTACGCTCGGATTTACTCACTATCAATGGCGTTAATACAGAATTAATGTTACTAGATGGTTTGACGAAGTTAATTACCGACGTATTTAAGGACTAAATAAATTATGTTTATCGTAGATTCCCATTGCCATTTAGATGCATTGGATTATGAAAATTTACACAAAGATATTGCTGATGTAGTGGCTAAAGCCAATGCACGAGATGTGAAGCATTTACTCGCTATTGGCGTGACATTAAGCCGTTTTGAAAAAGCTTATCCTGAGTTAGCCAAATTCCCAAATGTGTCTTTGGCTTGTGGTGTGCATCCACTAGATCTTGAAGAAGAACCTTACGATGCTGAGCGTTTACTGCGTTTAGCGCAAGATAAAAAAGTGATTGCAATTGGCGAAATCGGTTTAGATTATTATTACAGCGCGGATAATAAAGCGTTACAGCAAACGGTTTTTGCGGATCAAATCAGCGTTGCTAATGAAGTGGATAAGCCCGTGATTATTCATACGCGTTCAGCGCCAGAAGATACCATTACCATGTTGCGTGAGCACCATGCAGAAAAGTGCGGTGGATTAATTCATTGTTTTACAGAAACCTTGGATTTTGCGAAAAAGGCGCTTAATTTAGGTTTTTATATTTCTTGTTCGGGCATTATTACCTTTAAAAATGCGGAAAGTATCCGCGAAGCTATTCGTTATGTGCCGGCAGATCGTTGTTGGTTGAAACAGATTCCCCTTATTTAGCGCCGGTGCCTTATCGTGGCAAAGAGAACCAGCCTGCTTATACACGTGAAGTTTGCGAGTATGTGGCGACGTTAAAAGGGCTATCAGTAGAAGAATTTGCGCAAATTAGTACACAAAACTTCGAGCGTTTATTTAAAATTAATGTACAATAAATCATCGATTTAAATGAGAGAGTTTTATGCGTAAGTTTTTTAAGTACTTTTTATTTTTAGTAGTCTTTGTTTTCCACGGCTTTATGTTCGCGGTGGTAGACTACGTTTTCCCACACTATGATGTAACGCGAGTAACGGGTGTAGAGGTGAAACGTGTGGATAAAGATGGTCCGATTACAAAATCGAATCCGGCTGATGGTCCAACGCGCGATGTGTATTTTATCAATACACAAAATGATGATGGCAAAATCATGGTGTATCGTAATGAAGATACCCGTTGGGGTTTTCCATTCTACTTTAAATTTGGTTCAGCGAACTTACAGGCTCAAGTTCAAGCCTTGGGTAATGAAAACAAATTAGTGCAAATCAAGTATTACGGTTGGCGGATGACGATGTTCGATGAATATCGCAATGCCGTTGCAGTGAAAGAAATCAGTGGCGATGTGACACCAAGCCATCCGATTTTATCTTGGGTATTCTATGCTTTCTTATTAGTTACTCTTTTCCTTTCTATCCAATTTGTACGTGGCTGGTTCGACAGCGAAAATTAGCGTTTCTCAAATATGGGGCGTCATAGAACGCCCTCACAATTTAATAATAACATTTCTAACCTAAAAAAACCAGCGGTAAATTGACCGCACTTTAAAAACCAATAAAGAGAACATTATGAGTTTATCTGCAGCGATTTTTATTTTAATCGTATTAATTATTGTCAGTGCAATCTTGTCATCAGCTGAGATTTCTCTCGCGGGTGCAAGACGCATTAAACTACAAACGTTGGCCAATGAAGGCAATATCAAAGCGGAGAAAGTTTTAAAATTACAGGAACAGCCAGGGCGTTTCATTACTGTAGTACAAATTGGACTTAATATGGTTGCCGTACTCGGTGGTGTGATTGGTGAAGCAACCATTAGTCTTCACTTACAGAGTTTTTTACATGAATACACTACGGCAGAATGGGTTGAGCCAGCCTCCTCTTGGATTGCTTTTTTCATGGTAACCACAACATTTGTTTTATTAGCCGATTTAATTCCGAAACGTCTCGCATTGATTAATCCTGAAGGTGTGGCGTTACGGACTATTGGCATTATGCAAGTCTTCATTTTCTTCTTAAAACCTATTGTATGGTTTTTTGATGGTCTTTCTAATATCTTCTTCCATTTAATGGGGATATCCACTAAGCGCGAAGATAATATGACTCCAGAAGACATTGTGGCGATTGTGGAGGCTGGTGCCGAAGCGGGCGTACTAAAAACACAAGAACATTATTTGATTGAAAACATCTTTGAAATGCAAGAGCGTACCGTGTCTTCAACCATGACGACTCGTGAAAACATCGTGTTTTTAGACCGCACTTTTACTCGTCAGGAAGTGCTGAATACCTTATCGGCTGACTCTCATTCTAAATTAGTGATCTGTGATAATGGTTTGGACAAGATTTTAGGTTATGTGGAATCCCATACTTTGTTGACGCTTTATCTTCAACAAGAAGTAGTAGATTTAACAGATAGCCGTTTATTACGCAAAGCGTTATTTATCCCAGATACGCTGTCGTTATACGAAGTATTGGAGTTGTTTAAATCTACGGGGGAAGATTTTGCGATTATCGTCAATGAATATGCGCTTGTAATGGGTTTAATTACCTTGAACGATGTGATGAGTATTGTGATGGGAGAATTGGTTTCTAACGAAGAAGAGCAAATCGTTAGCCGCGATGAAAACTCTTGGTTGATTGATGGGGCAACGCCACTTGAAGATGTGATGCGCGTTTTGGATATTGAATCTTTCCCTGATTCAGAAAATTACGAGACTATTAGTGGCTTTATGATGTATATGTTACGCAAAATTCCGAAAAAAAAACCGATTTTGTCGTATACGATAAATATAAATTTGAAGTCATTGATACCGAAAACTTCAAAATTGATCAAATTTTAGTTTCGATTGTCAAAGACAGCGGAGTGAGCAAAGAATCAGCGTAGTACTAGGTGTTACCTTGCTTAACTCCCCATTCTAAGTATAATTAACAGCGGTTTTAACCGCCTATAAATAAGGAAAATTTAATGTTTAAAAAAATCTCGGTATTCTTTGTGGCAGTAATGCTTGCGGGTTGTTCTTCGATTTCAGATATGACCTCTTATATTCCGTTTATGGGTAAAGACAAAAAGGTCATTGATTTAGATAAAGATAAAATCGACCAAAAATCTTATGCCGCCGCTTATGAAGCCACTGTGGCAACCTATAAAGATCGTGTAACAAAAAATTTCTTTGTGGATAATTTTGCAAGTGGTGCGAATGACTGGTATCTCGGTCGTATTGTTGTACCAATCAAGCAAATTCAAGATAAACTCTACACAGGTGGTCATGATTCTGATGTGTATGCTTACTACAGTGGTGTGTTGCATGCAGAAGCATTACAAACTAACTTCAGCCGTTTAAGTGCAAATTGTTGGCAAAAAGTGGATTCACCAAGTGTGACACAAGGGATCTACGATGCAATGCGTGATTTGCAAAAAGGCAAAGAGCGCGGTGAAAATGACGCTTACATTTCCCAAGGTAGCGAAATGCTACTCAAAGCCTGTACCGGCCAATAATCAATTTGAGCTGTTGATGAGAGACCTCATCAGCAGCTTTTCTTCTTTTTTTAAATCATCAATGTGAAGGAGCAAGAATGTTAGAACTTTCGGAAAGCAACATTCATTTAAATGCTACGGCAACAAATAAGCTGCAAGCTATTGAAATGGCTGCAAGTGCGTTAGAGCAAGCTGGCAATGTTGAACAAGGCTATTTGCAAGGTATGCTTGGACGTGAACAACAAACCTCCACTTTTTTAGGCAATGGGATTGCGATTCCACACGGTACATTAGAAACCCGTTCGATGGTGAAAAAAACTGGTGTACAAGTTTTCCAATTTCCACAAGGTATTGAGTGGGGCGAAGGCAATATTGCTTATGTTGTGATTGGTATTGCTGCCGGTTCTGATGAGCATCTTGCTTTACTTCGTCAATTAACGCATGTTTTAGGTGATGAAGACACTGCAGCACAGTTAGCGAAATTAACAGATGTTGAAAAATTCCGTGCTATTTTATTAGGCGAAAACGATGCTTTTAGCATGACTGAAGAAACATTAAGCTTAGATATTGAAACGCAAAGTTTGCTCACACTTACTGCTATCAATGCAGGCAAATTACAACAGCAAAATGCGGTTGAAAATAGCTTTGTTTCTGAAGTAGTCTCCAATTCTGCTCTGCCACTTGGCAAAGGGTTATGGGTAACCGATGCCGTATCAGGTAACTTGAAAAATGCGTTGGCATTCAGTCGTGCGAAAACCATTTTTAATCATAATGGCAAAGCGGTGAAAGGCGTATTGACGATCTCGGCTGTTAGTGACCAAATCAATGAGACGTTAGCACGTTTATTGGATGATGAAGTACAAAATATTTTATTAAGTGGTAATACGCAGCAAATTTTGACCGCGCTTAATGGCGGTAAAGTGCCGGCTTCGCCAGCTACTCAATCTGAAGATCAAATCGCGACAGGTGCAGTGATTGGTACCTTTACGATTCGTAATGAACATGGCTTGCATGCTCGCCCAAGTGCAGTGCTTGTTAATGAGGTGAAAAAATTCGCCTCCAAGATTACCGTACAAAATCTTACTCGAGAAACCTCACCAGTTAGTGCAAAAAGCTTGATGAAAATTGTGGCATTAGGTGTCACTCAAGGTCATCGCTTACGTTTTGTTGCTGAAGGTGATGATGCGAAACAAGCCATTGAAGCCTTAGGTAAGATTATTGCGAGTGGGCTTGGTGAAACTGTCTCTGCCGTGCCACCAGCTGAACCAGATACTATTGAAGTAAGCAGTGAGCACGCACCACAAATTCACGAAGAAAAAACAGGTTTACCAGCCGATGCTATTGAAGCGGTATTTATGATTCGTAATGAACATGGCTTACATGCTCGCCCAAGTGCGGTACTGGTTAATGAAGTGAAAAAATACAATGCGTCTGTTGCGGTACAAAACTTAGATCGTGATAGCCAATTAGTCAGCGCAAAAAGTCTGATGAAAATTGTGGCGCTCGGTGTCGTGAAAGGTCATCGCTTACGTTTTGTGGCGAGCGGTGAAGAAGCTCAACAAGCGATTGACGGTATCGGCGCAGTCATTGAAAGCGGTTTAGGTGAAGGTAAGGAGTAAGTGATGGCAAAAGTAGCAACAATTACCTTAAATGCCGCTTACGATTTAGTCGGGCGTTTGTCGCGTATTGAAATCGGCGAAGTGAATACTGTTGAAACACTTGGTCTTTTCCCTGCCGGAAAAGGCATTAATGTTGCCAAGGTGTTGAAAGACTTGGGCGTAGATGTCGCGGTTGGTGGCTTCTTAGGTGAAGACAACGTGGGTGATTTCGAAACCCTATTTAAAAAACAAGGCTTAGAAGATAAATTTCATCGCGTAGCAGGTAAAACTCGCATTAACGTAAAAATTACGGAAACCGAAGCCGATGTGACAGACCTAAATTTCTTAGGTTATCAAATCACCCCAGAAGCTTGGCAGCAATTTACAGTAGATTCATTAGCGTATTGCCAAAACTTTGACATCGTTGCGGTTTGTGGCAGTTTACCGCGAGGTGTGAGTCCCGAATTGTTCGCGGATTGGCTTAAGCAGTTGCATCAAGCCGGTGTGAAAGTCGTATTAGATAGCAGCAATGCGGCACTTACAGCAGGTTTGAAAGCCCATCCTTGGTTGGTAAAACCAAATCATCGCGAATTAGAAGCGTGGATTGGTCATCCGCTAAATTCTCTTGATGAAATTATTGCGGCGGCTAAAAAACTTAAAGCAGAAGGTATTGCTAACGTCATTATTTCGATGGGCGCGAATGGTTCTTTATGGCTGAGCGATCAAGCTGTGATTCAAGCTCAACCACCTAAATGTGAAAACGTGGTGAGCACCGTAGGGGCTGGTGATTCTATGGTGGCTGGCTTAATTTACGGTATTGAAAAAGGCTTGTCTCATGCGGAAACTTTAGCGTTTGCAAGTGCTGTTTCTGCTTTTGCTGTTTCGCAAAGTAACGTGGGGGTGAGTGATATCGCCTTGCTTGAGCCAATTCTGGCGAATGTCAAAATTTCTGTGATTGAAGGATAATGTAATGAATTTGTTTTTAACTCAATCTCCGCAAATTGGTGCGGCAAAAGCCTATTTACTTCGCCAAGCATTGAGCGTGGCAGCGAAAAAAGCCAATCATATTGTGGTTGAACAAGCCAAAGAGGCGGATTTAGTGATTGTTTTCGGATCTAGTTTGCCAAACTCTGCTGAACTTGTGGGCAAAAAAGTCTTTTTAGCCAATGAAGATGTGGCGATTGCTTCACCTGAAGTAATGCTTACGAATGCACTCAATAAAGCAGTGGATTATGTTCAACCTACTCAAAGTGCAGTTGGATTTGGCGGCGTTTCTGGCGTCAAAAATATTGTCGCGGTGACAGCTTGCCCAACGGGTGTTGCGCATACCTTTATGTCTGCTGAAGCCATTGAAACCTATGCGAAAAAACAAGGTTGGCAGGTAAAAGTCGAAACGCGTGGCCAAGTGGGCGCCGGTAATGAAATTACCCCTGAAGAAGTCGCTGCGGCAGATTTAGTCTTTGTTGCGGCGGATATTGATGTGCCGTTAGATAAATTCCAAGGAAAAACCGATGTATCGTACGTCGACTGGTTTAGCGTTAAAGAAAAACGGCACAGGGAATTTGATAAGGCATTTAAAGAAGCGAAAAATTTATGAAGGTGGTGCAGCAAAATCTTCTGCTAAATCAGAAGAAAGCGGCGAGAAAAAAGGCGTCTATAAACATTTGATGACAGGTGTATCACACATGTTGCCGTTGGTGGTTGCTGGTGGTTTGTTAATCGCGATTTCCTTTATGTTTGGTATCGAAGCCTTCAAAGATGAAACGATTTTCCATGGTATTCCAAAAGCCTTAATGGATATCGGTGGTGGTGCAGCATTCCATCTAATGATTGCAGTATTTGCCGGCTATGTGGCTTTTTCTATCGCAGACCGTCCAGGGCTTGCGGTAGGTCTCATTGGCGGTATGTTAGCCACCACAGCAGGTGCAGGGATTTTAGGTGGGATTATCGCCGGTTTCTTAGCGGGTTATGTGGTGAAAGGATTAAATGCAACTATTAAATTGCCGGCGAGTTTAATCTCTTTAAAACCGATTCTAATTCTCCCGCTTTTTGGTACCTTGATTGTTGGCCTTGCGATGATTTATGTGATTAACCCACCGGTTTCACAAATTATGACGACCTTAAGTGATTGGTTAAAATCCATGGGGGAAAGTCAATGCGATGGTATTGGGTGCGATTATCGGTGCCATGATGTGTATTGATATGGGCGGTCCAGTAAACAAAGCAGCTTATACGTTCTCTGTGGGAATGTTGGCCTCTCAAGTTCACACCCCAATGGCTGCCGCAATGGCAGCTGGTATGGTGCCGCCAATTGGGATGGCGATTGCTACTTGGATTGCTCGCAGTAAATTTACCAGCAATCAACGTGATGCAGGTAAAGCTTCTTTTGTCTTAGGCTTGTGCTTTATCTCTGAAGGGGCATTGCCATTTGTAGCTGCTGATCCATTACGTGTGATTATTAGTTCAGTTATTGGTGGTGCAACTGCCGGTGCGATTTCAATGGCATTAAATATTTCTCTGCAAGCACCACATGGTGGTTTATTTGTCATTCCGTTTGTTTCAGAACCATTACTCTACTTAGGTGCAATTGCAACAGGGGCATTATTAACCGGTGTGGTTTACGCGGTGATTAAGCCAAAGGCGACAGAATAGCCAATTCTTTGATTAAAAAAGTGCGGTAATTTTTAACCGCACTTTTCATTTATCAGGTATAATTACAATGATTTAGGGAGAAATTATGGATAAATACAATAAACTCCGTATTGAATGGGATTGTCGTCGAGGTATGCTTGAGTTGGATAAAATCATCATGCCTTTTTATAAAGCGCATTTTGACCAATTAACTGACGACAAAAAAGATATTTTTATTCGTTTACTTGCTGCCACAGATTTACAACTTTTTTCTTGGTTTTTTAATGGCAGTCAATCAGAAGATGCTGAAGTGCAAGCGATGGTTGAATATATCCAAGATGTGCAGAAAACGAATGTCCGTTAATTTTTTTGAAATTTTTTATACATAAGGAACTTTTCAATTTTAACTCTGTCTGATAAAGCAACAATAGCTTGCTGTCTTGAATATATGAAGGCGTGTTAGACGTAGCATAGGAGATATATGGCTGAACAGCTAACAGATCAGGCTTTGGTAGAAAGAGTGCAGCAAGGCGATAAAAAAGCCTTTAATTTATTGGTTTCTCGTTATCAAAATAAAGTAGCCGGACTTTTAACCCGCTACATTTCTCATAACGACATTCCAGATGTTGTACAAGAATCCTTTATTAAGGCCTATCGTTCCATTGAATCCTTTCGGGGCGATAGTGCATTCTACACTTGGCTATATCGAATTGCCGTTAATACGGCAAAGAATTACTTAACGGCACAGGGGCGCCGTCCACCGAGCGAAGATATTTTGGCTGAAGATGCCGAAAGCTACGATGTAGGGACCCATCTACGTGATGTAGATACCCCTGAAAATGAAATGTTATCTAGCGAATTAGAAAAAGTGGTATTTGATACCATTCACAGTTTGCCAGAAGATTTAAGAGCCGCGATTACCTTGCGTGAGCTTGAAGGGTTAAGCTACGAAGAAATCGCAGAAATAATGGATTGCCCAGTAGGCACTGTACGTTCTCGCATTTTCCGTGCTCGGGAAGTGATTGAGAATAAAATACAACCGCTTATGCAACGTTAAAATAAAGTCGGAGTTTATAAAATGCAAAAAGAGTTACTTTCAGCCTATATGGATGGAGAAGAAGTCAGTGCCGAGTTGACGGAACAACTCTGTCAGGATAAGATTCACAAGAATCTTGGGCGGCATATCACACCGTAAGAGCAGTAATGCGTAAAGAGTCACCAGTATTATTGGGTGCTGACTTTACCGCGAAAATGGCTGATTTAATTGAATTAGAAGAAGTAAAACACGTAGAGATTACTGTTTCTCAACCAACACCAGAAGAAGCTGACAGCTTACCATTTGTGCAAAAATTAAAAGCATTCTTTGCACCAATGACACAAATTGCCGTGGCTGCAGGTGTGTGTTTAGTGGCAGTAGTAGGTGTGCAATCATTCAATGCGAAAAGCACCTCAGTTACACCTGAAAACCCAGTTTTACAAACCTTACCATTTAACAATTCTGTTCAAGAAGTAAGTTACAACGCTCCGACTAAAGATGTAGCTACTTCGGAACAGGTTGAGCAAAAAAATCGCCGTATTGGTACGATGTTACAAAACTATGAATTACAGCGTCGTATGCATGCAGACAGCTTAAATGTGGGTAGCAACCAAGCGAAATAATTACAGCAATTAATCGATAATTCACCACCTTAGGCGTGGTGAATTTTTTTATGGATCAATTGATTTATTTATGAAAAAAACGTTTCTCAAATTAACCACACTTTTAGGCTTATTCTTGTTGCCTTTCACGGCATTTGCAGAAGAGCCAATCCAGTCATTAAATAAAATGTCGCAAGCCATGCGAGATTTAAATTATGAGATTGCTTTTGTGCAAACTACGCCAACAAATATGGACTCGTTCCGTTATCGTCATATTAAGCAAGGGCAAAAAGTGTATGCACAGTTGGTGACATTAGATGGTGAACAGCAAGAAATCATTCAGCGCGGTAATTTAGTCAGCTATTTTCAGCCGGGATCACGTGCTTTCACGATTAACAGTGGTGAGATTGTGGATGCGCTTCCGGCAGTGATTCGTACTGATTTTAGCAAGCTGAGTCAGAATTATGACTTTATTAAGCTTGGAAAAGACCGAATTGCAGGCCGATTTGTTGATACCATTCGTATTGTGCCAAAAGATGATTTTCGCTATCAATATCTTGTTTTCTTAGATGAAGAAAATGGTTTGTTATTGCGTGGCGATATGCTTGATCGAGAAGGCAAGTTATTGGATCAATTCCGTGTAGTGACGTTATATATCGATGATCGTCTACGTGGTTTGACAGATTATCTTAATAAGGTGTCAGTGCCGCCACTTTTAAATGAAGGGAAACAAGAGTCATCGCTTTCAATCAATTGGAAAACTGATTGGTTACCACAGGGTTTTGATTTAATTCGTCAAAATCAAGATGTGATGGATGGTGAAGTGATTGAAAATGCGTTATTTAGTGATGGTCTTTTCACTTTCACGCTTTATGTTAACAAAGCTGACAGTACCGATGCAAAAGAAAACACATGGAAACAAGGGGCTTACACGATTTACAGTGAAGTCATGGGCGATAAAGAAATAACCTTTATCGGGCAGCTTCCAATTGCCGCAGCGAAACGAATTGTACAAGGTGTAACATTCCTAAAATAATTCAGTAGCAGTGAGAAAGTTGCTATTTTGTTTCCCCTTGCTATACTTTCTTCACCTAATGGATTTTGATAGCTAAACCCCGTCCTGCGGGGTTTTGTTTTATCAAGTGCGGTCATTTTTCTTAAGGTTTTTACAATGAATAATCCCCTTCCTCTTCTCGGCATCACAGGTTACAGCGGTAGTGGCAAAACCACATTGCTGGAAAAATTGCTTCCTCAATTAATTAAAAAAGACCTACGTGTTTCAGTGATTAAACACAGCCATCACAACGCTCATGTGGATAAAGAAGGAAAAGACAGTTGGCGAATGAAAGAGGCGGGTTCTGCGCAAGTTATTATGGCTTGTGATACTCGCTGGGCATTGATGACAGAAACTCCTCAAGAGCCGGTTTCATTAGCCTATTTAAGCCAACAATTTGATCGTCATTTAACGGATTTAGTTTTGGTGGAAGGATTTAAACAAGAACCTATTCCAAAGATTCTATTGCATCGACAAGAGATGACAAAACCGTTGCCGGAATTAGATGAAAACGTGTTGGCTTTAGCAACAGATTATTCGCTTGAAACTGACCGCACTTTATTAGATATTAATCACATTGAACAAATCGCTGAGTTTATTTATCAATGGTGGAAAAAGACGCAGTAATAGAACGTCAGCATTATAAAGGGCTGGCTTGGGTGGCTTCCATGGCTTTGTTTATGCAAGCTTGGATGCGACTATTTTAAATACTGCCTTACCCACCATTGCAACAGATCTACAAACTCCTGTCTTTGAAATGCAAATGGCGATTATCGCCTATTCTCTTGCCGTTGCTTTATTTATTCCTTTAACCGCTTGGGCGGCAGCTAAATTTGGTACACTCACTGTTTTTCGTTCAGCTGTTTTTACCTTTGTATTCGGTTCAGTAGCTTGTGCGATGGCCACTTCTCTCGAGACCCTTGTGCTTGCACGGATTCTCCAAGGTATTGGCGGAGCATTTATGATGCCCGTCGCTCGCCTTGCGATTATTCAAACGGTACCGAAAAATCAATTAATTAATGCCTGGAATTTAATGGCTACAGCAGGACTTATCGGCCCGATTCTTGGCCCGATTTTAGGTGGTTGGCTTGTAGTGCATACGTCATGGCATTGGATTTTCTTAATCAATATTCCTATTGGCATGTTAGGCTTCTGGGCTGCCGCTAAAGTGATGGGAAATCATAAGGGCAATGCAAATAAGTTAGACTGGACAGGCTTTTTACTCTTTGCATTTGGTTTAGTCGGTTTAACGCTCGGGCTTGATTTACTGGGCGAAAGTCACCGTGACAATATGACTACATATAGTGCATTGTCGATTGGTATTGCATTATTGGTGGCCTATTATTTTTATGCAAAAGGTAATGAACGTGCCATTTTACCGTTATCTCTTTTCAATACGAGAACATTCCGATTAGGTATTGCAGCCAATATCTTTATTCGCCTTTCCGGTTCGGCTGTGCCGTTCTTATTGCCATTAATGTTCCAACTTTCTTTTGGCTATTCAGCTGAAGAGTCAGGCTGGTTGCTTGCACCCATTGCACTAATGTCTGTCGTATTTAAACGTTTTATTGGGCATATTTTAAATATGCTAGGTTATAAAACTACGTTAATTTTATCGTCACTTTTAATGGCTGGTTCAACAGTTTCCATGTCATGGCTTGATACCACATCATCAACGACGTGGATTATATGTAATCTGATGTGGTATGGTGCCTGCATGTCGATGATTTTTACCTCAATTAATACACTTACCGTTGGCGATCTATCACAGGCTCAAAGCGGTGTAGGCTCAACTGTACTAAGCATTGTGCAACAAGTGGGTATCGGATTTGGTATCGCTGTGGCATCTATTATTTTGACGTTATATCGTCAATTTATGGGTAACGACGGCGACGCATTACAACATGCTTTCAGCTATACGTTTCTGACGACTTCCATTTTTGCTATCGCATTAGTTTGGATATTGAGCTATTTGCACAAAACAGACGGGGATCATTTACGGAAAAAACGCTGATATTGAATGTCTTAGTCTAATTGGTTATAAGAAAGATCTTTTTCTTATTTCGTAAAAGTTTGATTTGCTTATATCTTAGGTAAAATTTTATATCATGTTTGGGTGTTTTACCCGATTAAAGAAGGAAAACTTATGAAACTAAAAGCGACATTAACACTTGTTGCAGCAAGTTTATTTTTAGCTGCTTGTGATCAATCTGGTTCTGCTGCAAAAGAAAGTGCGAAAGCAGAAACAGCAAAATCTTCAGGCAATAATACGTTTGTGTACTGTACGGCAAAAGCACCACTTGGCTTTAGCCCGGCATTGGTAATGGAAGGCACATCTTACAATGCGAGTTCACAACAAGTGTATAACCGCTTGGTTGAATTCAAAAAAGGTTCAACTGACCTTGAGCCTGCATTGGCTGAAAGTTGGGAGATCAGTGACGATGGTTTAACCTACACGTTCCATTTGCGTAAAGGGGTGAAATTCCATACGACAAAAGAATTTACGCCAACACGTGATTTTAATGCGGATGATGTGGTCTTTTCTTTCCAACGTCAGTTAGATCCTAACCACCCTTATCACAATGTATCGAAAGGGACTTATCCGTATTTCAAAGCAATGAAATTCCCAGATTTATTAAAATCAGTTGAGAAAGTAGACGACAATACCATTCGTATCACCTTGAATAAAAAAGATGCAACTTTCTTAGCAAGCTTGGGTATGGATTTTATCTCTATTTACTCAGCTGAATATGCAGATGCGATGCTGAAATCGGGTAAACCAGAAACGATCGATAACAACCAGTGGGTACAGGTCCGTTTATTTTTGTGGATTACAAAACTGACCAAGCAGCACAATACGTAGCAAATGAAACCTATTGGAAAGGTCGTACACCGCTTGATCGTTTAGTGATCAGTATCATACCAGATGCGACTACGCGTTATGCGAAGTTACAAGCGGGTTCTTGTGATTTAATTTTATTCCCGAACGTGGCGGATTTAGCCAAAATGAAAACTGATCCGAAAGTACAACTTTTGGAACAAAAAGGTTTGAATGTGGCATATATCGCATTCAATACGGAAAAAGCACCGTTTGATAACGCGAAAGTACGCCAAGCATTGAACTATGCTGTAGATAAAAAAGCAATTATTGAAGCAGTTTATCAAGGTGCGGGCACTGCAGCGAAAAACCCATTACCACCAACAATCTGGAGTTATAACGATGAAATCCAAGATTATCCGTATGATCCAGAGAAAGCGAAACAGCTTTTAGCAGAAGCAGGTTATCCAAACGGTTTTGAAAACGGATTTCTGGATTCAACCGGTGGTACGTGCGTCTAATCCAAATCCAAAACGTATGGCTGAACTTGTGATGGCTGACTGGGCAAAAGTTGGTGTAAAAGCAAATCCAGTAACGTTTGAATGGGCTGACTATCAAAAACGTGCTAAAGCAGGTGAATTAACGGCAGGTATCTTTGGTTGGTCAGGTGATAACGGTGATCCGGATAACTTCCTTTCTCCATTACTTGCAAGTGCTAATGCTGGCAACTCAAACTTTGCGCGTTTCAAAAATGCAGAATTTGATGCCTTATTAGATAAAGCGATTGGCTTAACGAATAAAGAAGAACGTGCAGCGCTTTATAAACAAGCACAAGTAATTTTCCACGATCAAGCACCATGGATTCCAGTTGCACACTCTGTTGGTTTCGCACCACTTAGCCCTCGCGTAAAAGGCTACGTACAAAGCCCATTTGGCTATGATGCGTTTTATGGCGTGAGTGTTGATGGTAAATAATTAACGGACTATACTAGCCCTTGCAACTGCAAGGGCTTTTTGTTTTCAAGCAAAAGGAGAAAGAAAATGGACTTACATGATATTCGTGAGGATTATTGCAAACAGGCGCTTTCTCAGCATGATTGCGATCCTAATCCGATAAAACAATTTGAAAAATGGCTCAATGAGGCTATTACCGCCAAAGTAAATGAGCCAACAGGTGTTAATGTTGCGACGGTCAATGAAGACGGACGACCAACAAGTCGAATGGTGCTGTTGAAAGAAGTGAACGAACAAGGCTTTGTCTTTTTCACAAATTATCACAGCCGAAAAGGTCGAGCCATAGAACATAATCCTTTCGTTGCATTAACATTCTTTTGGCCTGAATTAGAACGTTCTGTGCGTATCGAGGGCAAAGCCGAAAAAATCTCGCCTGAACAATCAGATGAATATTTTGCAACGCGCCCTTACACCAGTCGAATTGGTGCTTGGGCCAGCGAGCAAAGTGCGGTCATTTCTAGCCACAAATCTTTATTAGCGAAAGCGGCACTGATTGCAGCAAAACACCCATTAAACGTACCTCGTCCACCACATTGGGGCGGTTATCTTGTGATTCCTGATCGCATCGAATTTTGGCAAGGTCGTCCAAGCCGATTGCATGACAGAATTTGTTATTTATTCAATGAGAGGAAATGGGAAAGAGAGCGGTTATCACCCTAAGTTTCTTAAAAAAACATTCTAAAAAAACAACCGCACTCTTTGTAAGTGCGGTTGTTTCTATTATAGAAAAGACTTAGTTATTTTTTTCTTTAATGGCTTTTTTCCATCTACATACAAGCCACTCAAATTCTTGATAAAAAAAGTTTTATTATTTTTGTCTTCGGATCTCGTGTACAAGAGGACAAAGTCTATCCCACATCTCAGTTATACTAGTGTACTGCATTTGTTTATAAATTTTTTTTCCTCAAATGCTTTATTTCTAATACTTTGAGCTATGAATTCATAACGGTTAAGCAACATAGTAATATTTTTTTATAGCATTCAGACTGTTTCTCTTTTTCTTTAAAAATAAATGTTTACAAATTCATTCCTTGGGTCATTTGCCATATTGAACACTTCAAATTTGGCATTTCTTAAAAGTTTCATCTTGGTTTTCCTGCAATAATACATCAATAGTTGTTCTTTTTCTCGACATCTTACCATTATGGAGGATCGCTAAAACTGCCATAGCGGCAGATAAAACAACGGCTCCTGTTTGAACCCAGAAGCCGTAACTTTCACCTAGAAACTTTATTGTTTCATTCATTAAAAACCATCCCAGCCTTCATTCATATTTAATTTTTTTCATTGTTTCCTCCTGTCTACTTAGACTAAAATCGGCTTACCAAGAGCTCTATTGATAAGCTTAAATTACTTATGTAATTTCTGTTAAGAACAATGATTACTGTCACTAATCAACCCTTCTCATTTCAACTTGGAAGGTGTTTACGTTATAAAAATTCATATAAGATAGCTGTCAATTAAAAAAATTTATGATCAGGTTAAGTTAAATATAGGTTATAAATTTTTCACCAGTTATATATAAATTTTTTTGTAGAAATTTCATTCCAAGAAGTAGATATAAATCTAAAGAAAACAACCGCACTTTGATTTTGTAACCAAAGTGCGGTTAATTTTTACGTTATTTTTTTATTTACCAATGATTTCTGATAAATCAACTTTGCGGTTTTTCGTAACGAGAGCGGGTACAAGCATCGGCAGTGGCGATGGCGGCACGAGCTGCTTCACCAGTGAGTAATTTTACAAATTCCTCTGTTGGTTCCATTCCATGAAGAATGTCATTTAAATAACGCATTTCTTTTTTCATGATAGAACTCAACCAGAGCGGTGTACGTTTACCCGGTTTACCGTATTGAATCGCACCGTCCATTTCTGTGCTGTTGTAAATACGGGTACGGTCATCATCTTCTTCTTGGGTTTCGTGAATGAGGAAATAGGTGTCTTTTCCATCCACGCGAAGGGTACCTTTGGTATTGTACATATCAAGTTTGATCGCGCCTTTTTCTCCTTGGATTAATACATAATGCTCACCCCAACGGAAAGCGGAACCCCATTCAAGAACAGCGAAGCGATTATCATCGTATTCCATGGTGACAAAAATCATATCGTCTTCATCACCGAATTTTTCGCCTTTGTGTGCAACATTGGCGGCTGCCATGGTGACAGTTTTTGGCATGCCACCCATAATGAATTGTACGCAGTCTAATTCGTGAATATGGTGGTATAAGTGGCCGCCAGATTTTTCACGGATTTTTTTCCATGATATAGTCGGTTGTTGTTCTTCCCAGCCGTTACGTGCGGTATGGCAGTAAAGCACTTTACCGATCACGCCTTGATTGATTAATTCTTTGGCATGGTGAACACCGTTAAAGAAGTTCATCACATGGCCAGCCATAAAGGTGACGCCATTTTCTTCGCAAGCGCGGACCATGTCGTCACAGTCTTGATAACTTAAGGCGATTGGTTTTTCACAGAAAACATGTTTTTTGTTTTTCGCCGCAAGAATGACCGGTTCTTTGTGTAAGTAGTTTGGGAGTGGCGACAATCACGCAATCCACCTCAGGGGAAGTGACCAATTCTTCAAGAGATTTTGCCGCTACGCATTGTAATTCTTTCGCAATGGTTTCACCATTTTCAGGGTCGTATACCATGGTAATCTGTGCATCATCAAATTCATTCATGAAACGGGCTAAATCTGCACCAAAATAGCCAACGCCAACAACACCATATCGCATCATAATAAACTCCTTATTTTTTCACTGAGATTTGTTTTTCCGTTACCATGGATTGCTTCGCTGCTTCTGCAACTTCGATGGCTTCAGTTAAACATAGACTTAATGGGCTGGTTTTTCCTTGCGTTAAGTGCTCCACCACGCTTTGCACTTCGATTTCAGCCGCTCGGCTTAACCAAAGTTGGCAGGGGGCGTGAGTGACATTATATTGCTGAGTGCCTTTAGCACTTTCGCGTAAAGATAAATCAGCCTCAAATTCATCAAATAAATCAACGTGTTCTATTTTTCCATCTAGATAATTAAATGTGACACTTGAGGTAAAGAAATTGACTTCAATCACACCGTTTTCACCATGAATTTGAATGCCCCATTGGTGTAATCGATAAGCGGTACCCATTTCGAGCGAACCTAACACGCCATTTTCAAAACGTAATAGCAACTGCAACACATCGCGGCTATCTGGCGTATCGTGATGCGCTTGATTAGCGGCTTGAGCAAAAACAGCCTCAATATCGCCCAATAACCAACAGAGTAAATCTAGTTCATGAATGAGGTGGAAAAGCTCACCGCCCGTAAGATTGGCATCTAATTTCCACCATTCTTTGTTTGGTAGATTTTCAATCCAACGCTGACGCATAGCACGTGCTACGGTAATGCAGCCTAATTTTCCTTGTTCTAAAGCCGCTTTGACTTTCAACATGCCAGGTAAAGTACGTTCCAAATGGCCCACAAAAATGAATTTGCCTTTTTCTTCGGCAAGACGGCGTAAATGTTGGCCTTGAGAAGAGCTTAAGGTAAAAGGCGTTTCAATAAAGACATGACAGCCAGCGTTTAACGCTAAGATTGCTGGGGAATAATGGGCATAGTTTGGCGTGGCGATAACCACTAAATCAGGTTTGGTTTCAGCCAACATTTCTTCCACACTAAAAAAGGCTTGGCTGCCGTATTGATCTGCAAGTTTTTGTGCAAGAGAAGGATTGATATCGGTCACCGCAATTAAGTTTGCTTGGGCTTTATCAAATGCTGAAGCCAACTGAACACCAAAAAAGCCGCAGCCGATTAAGGCAATGTTTAATCCATTAGTTTGCATCATGCCCTCCTTGTTGTAAGCGTTGGCGAATACTTTGGAAATATTGCAAGATCGCGCGTTGCATCCGTACCAAATCATGTGCTTCTACCGCATCAATTAATTCACGGTGTTGCATGGCTAATTTTTCAGGTGAAAGTGTTGGTGGCGGTAGGCCTTTTTCTACTTGCTGATAAATTTGCCAAAACGCATCTAAATACTGAATCAGTAACGGGTTATTTAATGGTTCATAAAGTTTTAAATGAATGTGGTACTCATCTTTTAGGCGAAAATTTTTGCTCACGGGCATTTTTCTCCATATTGGCCACTGATTTTTGCAAAAGTGCGGTCTGTTCTTGGCTAATTTTTCCCCAACACCATCGGAGCAAAACCGTATTCCAAAATTTCCCGAATATCCAAAATATTAATCAGCTGATTATGATCATTATGCAAATTCAGTTGGGTGTGAAAGCTTAATCCGCGAATCATGGGCACAAGAGAAGATTCACTCACAAAGGTACCAACACCATGGCGAATGTCTAAAATGTGCAGCGCCTCTAAAGATTTAATGGCTTCACGTAAACTGGAACGGCTCACACCAAGCTGTTCAATCAGCTCATTTTCTGTTGGCATCAAATCGCCAGATTTAAGATTTTGTTTGATGATGAGCGATTTGATTTTATCCTGCAAAACGAGACTTGCTTCTTTTTTACTTGTTTTTTTCATTTCTGTTCTCATTTTCTAATCTATTTTCTGAATTTGTGATCCAGCTCTCATTCTCTCTAATTGACATAAGACATCATACGTCTTATCTTTATTTATGCAAGCAGAAATTAGCAGTGATTTTAAATTCTGTGATCTATACCACAAAATTCTCAAATACAAGGAAGGAGGTTGTTATGGCAACATCATTACCATGGTATAAAGAAGTCAGTCCTACGCAAAAAAAAGCGTTATTTGCGGCTTGGTTAGGTTATGTTTTTGATGGCTTCGATTATATGCTTATCACTTACGTGCTTTTGGATATTCAAAAAGAATTCGCCATGAGCACAACGGAAACATCCACATTATTACTTGCAGCGTTCGTCGCACGTCCATTAGGTGGGGCGATTTTTGGTAGTTTTGCCGATAAATATGGTCGTCGTTTAGCAATGATTGTTTCCATTGTTACGTATTCCGTCGGCACATTCTTGTGCGGTTTATCCACCAGTTATATTTGGCTTTTCATCTTCCGTATGATTATCGGTATGGGGATGGCAGGGTGAATATGCTTGTTCTTCCTCTTATGCCATTGAAAGCTGGCCACAAACATTTACGTACAAAAGCCAGTGCATTTTTAGTGAGTGGTTTCTCCATTGGTAATATTCTTGCTTCTCAAGTGATTCCTTGGGTTGCACAAGCTTATGGTTGGCGTGTGGCTTTCTTCATCGGTTTAGCACCGGTAGCTTTAGTACTCTATGTTCGTCGCCATGCACCTGAAAGTGAAGAATGGGCTCAAGCGAAAGCAGCGGGTAAAGTGAATAAAGTTCCACTTACTGACCTGTTCACTAAAAAACAATTACCAATCACCTTAATTATTTTCTTAGTTTGTTATTCAATTTTCTCCGTAAACTGGCCGGTAGTAGGCTTGCTTCCACTTTACCTCAAAGAAAACGGCTATGCTGAGAATGTTAAATCACTGATGTTCTGGGCAGGCTTTGGTATCCTTATCGGTACTTTAATTGCAGGCTTTATCGGGGATAAATTGGGTGAGAAGAAAACCTTTGTATATAGCTTATTGTTATCACTTTTCTTCCTCTTCCCAGTATTCTATTTGCCAGAAAATAATGTATTAGCACTTGGAGCGTTGCTCTTCTTCTTACTTGCAACCAACTTAGGGATTGCTGGTTTAGTACCAAAATATATGGCGACTTTCTTCCCGGCTGAAATGCGAAGTACAGGTATTGGTTTCATCTATAACTTTGCCGCAATCGGCGGTGGGGTGTCTCCAGTGATTGCCGCCGCACTTAGCGAAAGAGTGGGACTTGGTTCAGCCCTTGTGTATGTGACCTTATTCTGGACAATTGTCCTTGTTGCTCTCGTTGGATTAAGATTGCCAGAACGTATTCAAGCTCGTATGCAACAATAAAAAATGAAAGCAAAACAGACCGCACTTTAGGTGCGGTTTGTTGTTTATTTAGAAGCGAATTGTTTGATGGCTTTAATAACATCCTCAATGACGGTTGGCCAATATAGAGGAGCGCGTTGGTGAAAAGCTTTTATGGATGGATACCACAGATTATTTTCTTTAAACCCCCAACGCCAATCTTTGATAAATGCGAGCATTAAAAAAGTGGGAATATTCATCGCGCTAGCTAAATGTGCAATAGAAGTATCCACTGTCACCACGAGATCTAAGTTTGCTATCGCTGCCGCAGTATTACTAAAATTTTGACAAGTTGGTCCAATAAGCGGTATTTGATAATGCGCCATAAGACTTTGCTCAGCTTCGTTGAGATCTTTTTGTAGGCAGAACCAATGATGAGATGTTTTGGATAATAACGATTCAACTTGTGTTAAATCATGAATTGAACGATGGATATCGTTTTCGTGCTCTGAGGAGCCTCGCCATGCTAATCCAATCTTTAATCCTTCAGTTTTATTTATATGTTGAGCCATTTTGTCAATAAGTGCGGGATCTGCAAATAAATAAGGTATGCGTTTAGGTAGCGTATCAAATGGTTCTGTTACATGAGCTAAAATTGAATGAGGATAAACCCAATAATCAAACTCAATATGCTGGTCATGCCATTCGTCAGAACTTATTACGATATCAATATCGGGATGAGATTTGATGATATCCACAATGGGTGGTTGGACGATAAAAATTAATTGTTTAGGCTGTTGGTTTTTGAGATAGTGAGCCAATTGCGAGAACATAATTTCATCACCCAAGCCAAATTCACTCCATACAACCAAACGTTGATCAATTAGAGGTTCGCCTTTCCATTGTTTATCTAATATTTCTAAGGAAGGATGAATTCTACTACGCAAGGAGTGCTTATTGTAGAGAATAAATTCTCGTTGATAAAATCCTCGATGATAATCTCCCGCACTTAATCTTTGTAGAGTGCTGAAATAATGTATATTAGCTTTAGGAGCGCGAAAAAAATAATTATTCCAAGCGCTTAAAGCGGCGTCGGTCAACTCTTGTGTATTATAAATTTGGGTGCGAGTATAGGCAGCTAAATCATCATAAGGATAGCTTTGCTCTAATTGGTTAAGTGCGTTTTGTACTCGGTAATCCGTAATTGGATGATTGAGCAGTTGATGGCTGAGATTTTGTTTAAGACTTTCTTGATCAGCAAGCGCTCTTTTACGCAAAAACCAAACGTGGGATTTCTCTGATATAGGTTGGTACTCAAATATCATCTCTAAGTTGTCAGCCAGTATTTGTGGATGACAATACTCAATGGCTTCTAAAATTAGATATCCTCCAGTTTTTAATGTTGCCCCCCAACAAAGCAAGCTATCAGTATTGTAGGATAAGCTACTATCAACAAGAATGGCATCGACAGAGGCTTCTTTGACGAGGTTAAGTCGATCCCGTGAACCCATGGATTTATCCCAAGTATTGAGATCGTATAAAGCAAGGAAATCTGGGTTAAAATTATTAAGGAAATCTTTATCACAAAGCTGAATTGCTACACCCTTATTTTCGTGCATTCATATTCTCCATCTCATTTAATTCTTGTTTTTAAAAATTATACTCGAAATCATCGAGAAATGCTTTTTGAGGCGATTTGTAGAAAAAGAAATTTATTATTTAAGAAAAAAATAGTTTGAAGCGTGTCACAAATTTGTTAAAAAAATATGTTTCAATTTTTTTCGGTTAAATGCTAATTAATAATCTCCCCTATCGTTTTATAGGAGATTGTATATGCAAACTCAACAAACCTTTCTCTCTAAATATAAAAGTCTCATTATTCTTGCCCTAGACTTTGTCTTCATGTTGGTGTTAATCAAAATACTGCCGTTTTCTGCTCAAGAGAATCGCGGGTTAGCCTTGCTGATTTTCATTGGTATTTTATGGTTAACGGAAGCCTTTAATATTACCGTAACATCCCTGATGGTACCTGTTGTGGCCATTGGATTAGGTTTGATTAATACACAAAAAGCGCTTGCACCATTCTCTACCCCAATTATTTATATGTTCTTTGGGGGATTTGTGGTGGCTGCGGTGTTACAAATTCAGAATCTAGATAAGATTATTGCGAATTACATTATCCGTTTGGCCAAAGGAAACTTAAAACTTTCTATCACCTATCTGTTTACCGCAACGACATTCTTTCCATGTGGATTAACAACACCGCTGTGGCAGCGATGATGTTACCGCTCACGATGGGGCATGCTAAAAGGTATCAATGCAGAGAAAAAAATCATCGGTTGTATGCCTTCGTGTTATTAGGCTATGGCATTTAGTGCCAGTATCGGTGGTATTGGTACGTTAGTGGGAAGTGCGCCGAATGCGATTTTTGGCATCTCAAATTCAAGTGACTTTCACGGAATGGCTAGGTTACGGTTTCCCAGTGATGGTATTACTTGTGCCTTCAATGATTTTTTCTTTATGGGTGATTTTACGTCCAGACTTTTCTGTGGAATTTAATCCGTCACTTGAGAAAGTCAGCTTTAATCGAAAAAATATCATTACTTTACTGATCTTTATCGGTATGGCGATTATGTTGCTTTTCAGTTCTCTCTCTAAACCCATGGATTAGCTGCTTTCTTGAATTACCGAAAAAAATCGAAAACTTTGATACGGTGATTGCGCTATGCGTTGTGATCTTTATTTGTGTTTCAGGTGTGGCAAGTTGGAAAGAAATTCAAGAACGTGTTGAATGGGGCGTACTCGTTTTATTCGGTGGTGGTTTAACACTCAGTATCGTGATGAAAGATTCTGGCGCCAGTAAATTATGGCGGATAGTATTGTTCAGTTCGTACAAACCAAACCACTTTGGGTACTTTGCTTTGTCATAACGGCATTTATTATTTTCTTAACGGAATTTACATCGAATACCGCCAGTGCTGCATTGATTATGCCAATTGTGATTTCAGTGGCACAATCCATGAATTTACCGCCTATCGCTTTAGCAGCAATTATCGCTTGTGGGGCAAGTTGCGCGTTTATGTTGCCAATTGCTACACCGCCAAATGCTATTGTGTTTGCAACAGGCAATGTGAAACAACTTGATATGGCTAAAGTCGGTTTGATTCTAAATCTATTCTGTATCGCCATCATCGGCAGCATGACTTATTTTGTTTGGTTGTAAATGTGGTTAAAACTGACCGCACTTTATTAGCCTATAAAAGCAAACCGCACGTTAAAGTGCGGTTTGTTGTTTATCTCGAAATAACCTCTTTTGTGAAGGCTTCCATTTCGGCTTTACGCCATGGTGTTGAGAAGAAAATAGTATCTTTCAAACCAGATTCACTATTGAGTGGACGAACACCGAATTCTTGGTTTAATTTCTGTTGTACTTCAGGTGAGGTAATCCAATGCACGAAAACAAGTGATGCGGCTGGGTTCGGTGCATTTTTTGCTACGGTTACAACATTACCACCGCCAGGCATCCCAAATTTTGGTACATAGAATTTTAAACGGTCAGTAATTGCACCTTGTTTTTGCAAGCTGAACAAGTGATCTTGCCATGCGGAGACAATTACTAACTCACCGTCGTTTAAACGGGTTAAACTATCAGCATTCGAAGCGGTACGGATTAGCGCATCTTTTTTACTGCTGAACCAATCCCAGGTTTTCTTCCAATTAGCAATCTGTGTTTCATCGATTTTATCGGTACGATAATCATAATCACCATTGATGTACACTAAAGCTCGTTGAATGAAGGCATTACCCGAGCTACCACCATTTGGGTCAGAATAGCCGAATTTTTTGGGATTTTTATCAATATAGCTTTCCATATCAGCCCAAGATTGTGGCAATTCCTCTTCTTTGATTCGCATAGGATCATAAGCTAGACCGGTTTGATTACCCCAGTAACCTACAGCCATATCGCCTAATTCAACACCTTGTAAGTGGTGATTTAATTTATCGAAATTTGGTAAGTTATTGAGTTTTACAAGAATGTCATTTTTCGCTACGTTGCCTAAACGGTCAGCATTTAACACAACCACATCCATTTTGCCGGTTTCTAGATTTTTTTCAGCAATCAGTTTATTGATATTACCGTCCAAGGTGCCTTCAGGTACTTTGACTTTAATACCGTATTGATTTTCAAATTCTTTGACAAAATTACGGAATTGCGGCTGCAAATACCAAACGCTAACTGTCAATTTTCCTTCTTTTTTGGCCAATTCTTCGATTTCACTCCAAGATTTACCACTTAAGTCCGTGGAAGCTGAAGCAAAATTACTGACAGCTAAGGCAGCTGCGGTAAGACCAATGGATAGAAGTTTACGGATATTTTTTTGCATAAGGTGCTCCTTGTGAAAATTATGCTTTTTCCTGTGGATTGAGAGAGATAATTCCCTTTCAACAATTTTTTTCGATAATCATCATCAAAATAATGTTTGGTACCAACAAAAATAATCGATACAACGGCCGCATTCGGACGAATAAAAAGAATAACCGAGGAAAGAATATAAAAATGGTTGGCACGGTAATAAAGTCTGGTGAGCCGATAACGAAAGCGATAGCAAACTCTTCAATACTTTTCACTAAACAGAAAATAATTGATGCTAAAAAACTTGGTTTTAACATCGGCATATATACGTCTTTGAAAACGGTAAATTTAGATGCACCTAAGTCACGGCTAGCATCAATGAGGTCTTGTGGTACAGAAGAAAAGCCCGCGGATAAAATCCGAATAGCATAAGGTAACGTGAGTACAACATGCCCAATAACAATGCCGATGAATGGATTGTTAATATTTAAATCCAATAACATGCGGCTAAAGAATAGGGCAATAATCATGCCTGGAATAACCAATGGAATCAGTGTTAATAATTCTGCTAATTTTTTACCTCTAAACTCCATACGTCCAAATGCATAAGCTGTTGGGAGAGAGAGTAAAATAGTGATCAGTGAAACCGTCGGCGCAATGGTATAGCTATTAAACATTGCTTCAGGTAAAGAGGTGGTTTCCCAGACGATTTTCCAACGCTCAAAAGATAATGATTGAGGGAAAATATCTGGATAACTCCAAGGCTTTACCGGATCCACCAATGACCACAGGCCCGCCATCAAAAAAGGTAAAGAAACAACCAAATAAAAATTGGCAAGAATAAAGAAAGTTAAGGAAATACGTGCGATTAATCGACCATTTTTTGTTGTGATTTGTGCGGAACTGCTCATTTTACTTCTCCACGTTTGACGGCTAATGGTTTAATCAATAATGACACTAGGATGGTGAAGAAGGCAGAGGTCAACATAATAGTTAATGCCATGACCGCACTTTGATTCCACTCTTCAAATTCATAGGCGGACATTTGCATTAAACGCGCTAAAGAATAAGTGCTACGCGGACCGGCGATGCTATAAAAGGCAAAATCGCCCAGTGCGCCGATAAAGATCAAAATAAAAGAAACTTGCACCGCACCTAAGGTCAGCGGAAAGATCACATAATGAAAACGTTGCCAAGGGCTCGAACCTAAATTAGCCGCCGCATCTAATAAATCAGTTTTAAGTGAATTGACCGCGCCACCAATAAGAATTAAAGCAAAGGGAATGTTTTTCCACATTTGTAAAATCACTACCCCCCAACCAAATTCATCATTTTGTAAGGTTTTTGGTTCGTCCCAAATGCCTAAATAAACAAATACCTCATTAAGAATGCCGTGGTAAGAAATCATATTGACGAACAAAAAGGCGGCAACCAATCCAGGTACCAACATAGGCGCCCGCAAGATAGTTATAATTGTTACCTTGGCTGGTAATTTTTTACGCAACCACATGGCAATGGGATAAGCCACGATGATGGATAAAATCGCCCCTAGTAAAGACACTTTTACGGAATAAATATACGAATTTTGGAATACAGGACTATTTAATACGGCTTGCCAATATTCCAAACTAAATTGACTTTCTTCCCCGCCCATACTGTATAAACCAAGGCTTTGAGAGACGACAATGTAGAATGTAGACCCCATTAAAAATAGGATCGTACCTAAACCACTGCATAGCAATAACCATGCTTTTACATCATTTTTGAGACTTTTCATTTTACGGACTCCAAGAATTTAATCGCATGGCGGGGAATCGTAAAGGTGAGTTTATCGCTCAAATTCGGGCATTTTGTTAGTTGCAGACGTAATTTTTTCTCTTCATCATTACGTTTAATGATGCCTTGCACTTCCGTGATATTGCCCATAAAAGCGGTGTTGATGATATCTACTGTAATTTGGTTTTCCGCTTCCGTTTGTGCGTTTGGTAACAATTCAATGTCTTCCGGCCGAAAGCAAATATAAATTCGTTCTGATTCCGGTTTTTTCTCAGAAAATACGGTGAAATCGCCAAAAATAGAACTCACTGCATAAAGATTGTCACCGATGTTTTTCACATTGGCTTCCGTGATATTGGCAATGCCAATAAAATCTGCCACAAAGCGGTTTTTAGGATGATGATAAATATCTTGAGGAGAGCCAATTTGCTCAATAGAGCCCTTATTTAACACGATGATTTTATCTGACATAGTTAGGGCTTCAGCCTGATCGTGAGTCACATAAATACTAGTTAAATTATATTGTTTTGAGAGTTGCTTAATTTCAAAACGTACACTTTCGCGTAATTTGGCATCTAAGTTAGAAAGTGGTTCATCAAATAAAATCACATCTGGACGAGTAACCATGGCTCTGGCTAATGCGACACGCTGTTGTTGACCTCCAGAAAGCTCATTAGGTAATTTCAATTTATGAAATTCTAAATCCATTTGCTTCAATGCGAGATCTAAACGCTGTTTTTGTTCTTCAATATCAATTTTACGTTGCTTTAAACCATAGCAAATATTGTGAGAAACGTTGAGGTGAGGGAAAAGGGCATAAGATTGGAAACACATGGCTGTATTGCGTTTTTCTGGAGGAACATTGTTAACATTTTTTCCTCCGATAAGGATTTCACCTTCGTCAGCCACATGAAATCCAGCGATTAATTTTTAATAAGGAGGTTTTTACCACAGCCACTTGGTCCTAATAAGGTGACAAACTCGCCTTCTTCAGCGGTAAAAAGTAATATTATTTGCTGCGTAAAAAGTCACCAAATTTTTTTGTAATATTTTTTTATTTCTAACTTTGCCATTTTTTTACATCCTCTATTTGGCTTACAACTATAGAGGTAACCATAAAAACACTTAGTTATTTTTTTCAATAAAATAAAAAAATATTTTTTTATGAATTTGTGATGAAGATCACGCATTTAGATAAAAATATGGTTTTATTACATTTTAATAATGCGGAGGCGGTGTTTCTTCTGCTTGGCTGGCAATATTAGAAGGTTGCATATCTTTTTAATTTGCCGGCGAGATAGCGGAGTTGAAGTTGAATTTTATCCATATCAAACTGTTGTTGAACTAATGCTTGGTTTAGCTCGTCTAAAAGTTGTTCTTGAAAACGCAATTTTTCATTTCAAGTTCAGCAATGCGATCTTCTAAAAATTTGTTGATTTTGCATAAAATTTCTCTAATTTTTTTAAAAAAATGTTGTGAATTTGGTCAATCCGATTTAACCTATTCGCTATTCTGTTTCTATTATAAAGGATCAAGCAAAAATGTTGAAAAATTCAAAAAGCTTTCTCTTGCTGCACTTATGGTAAGTGCGGTCGTTTCAGGTTCTGTTTTTTTGCAGAAGATAAAGCAGCGCCAAGCGCAAGTGATGCGTCTTATGCTGTAGGTGCATTAATGGGTAACCAAGTAAAAGATTTAGTGGATGCTCAAAAAGAAGTGATTCAATACGACAATGCGCGTATTTTAGATGGCTTAAAAGATGCATTAGAAGGTAAAGTTGATGTTCGTAAAGACGAAAAAATTCAACAAACCTTAGATGGTATTCAAGAGCAATTAGTGTCTGCAGCGAAAGCAAAAGTAGAACAACAAGCGAAAGCCGCAAAAGAAGAAGGTGATAAATACCGCGCTGAATTTGCGAAAAAAGATGGCGTAAAAAGCACCAAAGATGGCTTACTTTACAAAATCACTGAAGCAGGGTAAAGGTGATGCGATTAAAGCAACAGATACTGTGAAAGTACATTACACCGGTAAATTACCAGATGGTAAAGTATTTGATAGCTCTGTTGAACGTGGTCAACCGGTTGAGTTTAAATTAAACCAAGTGATCAAAGGTTGGACAGAAGGTCTTCAGTTAGTGAAGAAAGGCGGTAAAATCGAATTAGTGATTCCACCTGAATTAGCTTATGGCAAACAAGGTGCAGGCGATTCAATTCCACCTGATGCAACGCTTTACTTCGAAGTTGAAGTATTAGACGTTAATCCTAAAAAATAATCCTTAATTCAACCGCACTTTGTCCAAAGTGCGGTCATTTTCCCCTACCAGATTTGAAAAATGATACTAACCGATAGACAACCTTTCACTGATGAAGATCGTGCTATTCTGATTTCCTATAAAGCGGTAGTTGATGGCGTGAGCGCGTTGATTGGCGAGCATTGTGAAATCGTATTACATTCTTTGGAAGATATTGAACATTCTGCCATTTGTATTGCCAATGGGCATAATACCAATCGCCAAGTTGGTTCCCCAATTACGGATTTAGCCCTGAAATCCTTGCGTAATATGCAAAGCGAGAGTGTATCTAAGCCTTATTTCACGCGTGCGAAAGGTAATGTGTTGATGAAGTCTGTGACTATCGCCATTCGAAATGGCAAACAACGCATTATTGGTTTACTTTGTATCAATATCAATTTGGATGTGCCGGTTTCTCAATTTATGCAGGCCTTTATGCCAACGCAGGAGCAAAATGAGACCTCTTCCGTCAATTTTGCAAGTTCAGTGGAAGAATTGGTGGCACAAACAGTAGAAAAAACCATTGAGGAAGTGAATGCAGATCGCTCGGTTTCGAATAATAATAAGAACCGTCAGATTGTGATTTCACTTTACGAAAAAGGCATTTTTGATATTAAAGATGCCATCAATTTAGTGGCTGATCGCCTCGCGATTTCTCGCCACACCGTGTATTTGTATATTCGTCAAATCAAACAAGAGCAAGAGTAATGAACTATGTTCTCGCCGTGAAAAGTCCCGTTTATGGAAAACAAGGGGCTTTTCTTGCCTATCAATTTGCCCAAGCTTTACTCGAAAAACGGCATACCATTAGCCAAATTTTCTTTTTCCAAGACGGTGTGAGTAATGGCAATGGCTTGGTTTATCCTGCCAATGATGAATTTAATCTCACGCAAGCTTGGCAAGCCTTTTCAGCGCAACATCATATTCCTTTGCATTTATGTGTAGCGGCTTCGCAACGTCGTGGCGTAGTGGATGCGCTTACGGCAAAAGAGACTGATAAAACGAATCTTGCAGAAGGTTTTGAGATTACAGGCTTAGGCGAGTTTATGGCGATGGCATTAAAAGCAGATCGGGTGGTGACATTATGAAGCTTGCATTCTTATTTCGTACCGCACCGCATGGAAATGCGATTTCTCGTGAAGGTTTAGATGCTTTGCTTGCGGCGACAGCATTTTGTGATGAAGAGGAAATCGGTGTCTTTTTTATCGATGATGGCGTATTAAATTTACTCGATGGGCAAAATCCTGAGTTATTGTTACAAAAAGACTTTATTCGTACCTTTAAATTATTAGATTTATACGATATTGAACAGCGCTTTGTCTGCGCCGATTCGCTCGACCAATACAATTTGCAAACAGAACAACTCATTATTTCTGCTGAAAAAATTGACCGCACTTCGCTGATCAATAAACTTAGCCAAGCAGAAAAAGTGTTTACGTTTTAAGGAATATTATGCTTTATACCTTTTCTCAAGCTCATTATTCTGAGACAGACCTTCAACGTTATTTGACTGAAATCACGGAAAATGATGTGGTGGTTTTATGGCAAGATGGCGTGTTGTTAGCGGTAAGTATGGGGAAATGTTTACTCAATGCAAAGGGCAATGTTTTATGTTGGAACAGGATGTTTTAGCCCGAAATTTAACCGCACTTTTGCCAGAAAACAATCAAGTGCGGTCAATTTCATTAGCAGATTTGGTGGATTTAACTGCTCAATATTCACCTCAAATCGCCTTATAGTGGGCGTTCTTTAGGTAACAAGAGCGGTAATACCATAACAGAATAAAGTGCCAAACCTGCGGCCATTAAGCAGGTGATTTCTAATCCTCCTGCGCGTAACCATTCGCCAAATCCCATGTCATTTCCCAGTGTTGCATAAAAGAGCCCAGTTATGACGGTATAACAAAACCCAATTAATACCGAAATCAATGCGATGGCTTTTACATGATAACTTGCATAACGGTGAAATGCAGCCCAAAGTGCAATGAGAAAAGTTGGTACCGCAGCTACGATAAAGACGGTAACTGCTGAAGACTGAAATCTATTGGCATCATTGTTGGCGAACATTAGACCAATAGTGCCGATAATTTGAATAATCAACGGTAAAAGAATAAATGCTTTTAAGATATTTTTTTCATGAAATGTCCAATTAATAGAAAAAAACGGAAGCATTGTATCAATCAAATGAAAGACAACCAATCTTTTTCCCGTTAATAGTGAAAATAATAAAGAAAAACAACCGTACTTTTGAAATTAAAAGAGGCATTATTGCCTCCTTTCTCAATTATTTCTTCGCTTTTTTCTCTTTTACAAAGAGTTTGCCATCAAAACGATAATAAATGCGTTCTGAGGTCATTTTTCCCGTTACCACAGGTATCTTCAAATTCATGTACGAGCGGGAAGCTAAAGCGGTTATTTTTTTCAAAGTCGTAATCAAAATAGGCATTTGATTTTGGTAAATCATTATTCGTATATGAGATATACGATACACCAATATTAGAAGTCGGTGCTTTACCTTGAATGAGATTGGCTTCTTCTAAACCTTTTTTTCCGTAATTTGATAAAATTTCGCTGCGATTGCATGATGGCATTGACTGTAGATGTCAGCAGTTTCTACAAAATAGTAAGGTTTTTCATTCAATTTAGGCGATTCTAGGCTGGTTATATCAGAGCCTAACTCATTAAATTCCGTTTTCCAAGTGCCATTAGGTAGCTGATAACGCCAAATGCTGCCATATTCGTGCATTGTCCCGCCAGATTGCCAATCCCAAGTCAGAATCTGAAGCTTATTGTCTTTTGACGTGCCTACACCAACCCCCGCTTTAGGTGCTTTTTCCCAAGCGCAGAATTTGCCTTCTAAATTTTCAATTTTGGCTAACGCCTCTTTAAAACGTTTTTTTCTGAAGACTGGTATTTTTCTTCATTGTTTTCGTTATAGCTGCCGTAGGTTTTCATCTCTGAATAACTTGCTGCTAATTCTGTATCAATGATTTCACATTGGTTAGCGTAAGCAGCAGAAGAAAAGAGACACAGGCAAAGTAAGGTTTTTTTCATAGAGCGTTCCTTTTTTAAGATTATCTTTCGCAAGCAGAGAAGGTGATTGAGCAATTCGCTGAATTCGCTTTTGCAGGCTTCTAAGGCTTCTTGTTCAGCTTTTTCTCGCTTCATTCTGAAATTGCGAACTGCGGCATATTTTTCAGGAGAATCTCCCGTTGCCAATGCAACACAAGCATGATTAGCTTCTGTCACAATTTGACAATGTTGTTTATTTGCATCATTTGAAGCAAGCTCACAATCCTTTAGTGCTTTATTTTGAGCAGGCTTTATCATATCTCCCTCGCCATAACCAAAAGCACCATTTTGTGGATTATAAGCAATTACACTCCACCAATTAGGAAAATTCTAGAATTGGCGGAGGCAGTCTTGTTGTTTTGAGCTTCGATTGAAGGTGTTGTTGCAAAAGCCGAAACGGATAAAGGACATAAAGCTAATGTAAGTAATTTTTTCATAATAATCCTTTTGTTAGGGCGTATTTGATACGCCCTACATTGATTTTCAGCGTTTATTGATACATATAGTATTTATAATGCGCGTCTAATTGACGAATTTCAATTTGGCAGTTTTTAGCTTTGCTGGCTTGGCAATTTAATAACGCTTCTTGTTCAACTGTGCCACAGATGCCAGAACGAGAGAAGAAGTAAGTCCAATTCCCGTTTTTTTATCTTTTGACGATGCCATAGCAAGACAGCCATTTAATTGTGTTGCTGCTCCTTCGCATTCTCCTCGTTCTGCTTTTTCACAGTGTAATCTTGCATCCATGATAGCCGTAGATTCGCCTAAAAAGCCGCTTGACCATCCCCAATCTCCAGTGGCTTTATTGATGGCAATGGCAGCATAGTAGTCAGAACCTACAGGTGGCCCTACTTGCGCATTTGAATATCCCCCTTGTGGAGGGGCCGAATTATACATAATCATTCTTCCATCAGGACCAATAATTCGACACGTTCCAGTTGCTGGATCAAATTGCCCACCACAGCTATTCGCATAAGGGCTGCAAGCAAGCATCATTAATGGAATTAGCCAGTATTTTTTTCATTTTTTTATTCCTTGTAAAAATTTGAGAGAAATTTGACCGCTCTTGTATCAAGAAGATTAAGGTAGTACGAAGCTTTTTAAAAATTCATGCACAAGTATTTATGCTAGTCTTGTGAGAATTTTTCCCCACTAAGAGTTTATCAATAACGTATTTGATAATGTGCGTCTAATTGACGAATTTCAATTTGGCAGTTTTTAGCTTTGCTGGCTTTGCAATGTGATAATGCTTCCTGTTCAACTGAGCCACAGATGCCACTATGAGAGAAGAAGTAAGTCCAATTCCCTTTTTTATCTTTTGAAGATGCCATAGCAAGACAGCCACTTAATTGTGTCGCAACTACTTCGCATTTTCCTTGTTTTGCTTTCTTCACAGTTCATTTATGGCATCCAACGAAGCATCATTAGCGCCTAATTGACCTGTTGACCATCCCCAACCTCCAGTTGCTTTATTGATAGCTATCGCAGCATAGTAGTCAGAACGTGGTGGTGCTACTGGCACATTCGAATAACCACTAGAATATCCTCCTTGAGATGAGCAATTTGGATTATAACCATAGCTGCATAATGAAGGATCATTCTGTAATGCCCCTCTGGTTACATCATAAGTGGGATTGGCATAGGTATTGCCAGCAAACATCATTAATAGGATTAACCAATATTTTTTCATTTTTGATTCCTTGTGAAAAATCCTGTGAGGTTTGTCTTCTCTTTATTGTAAAAGCATATTACTCAGCAAGCTTTTAGTTAAAAAACTTTGCATCTATACCATATAGCACCTCTAAATCATGCTGTGGTAAGAAGTCTTTTTCTTTTACTTGATATTGCACAACTTTGTCATTTTGCAGCACTTTTTTCACCTCGCCTTTACCTTTCCAACAGAAAGAAACAATCTGATCTTTTGGTCTTTCAATGGTAAGCGTAAAATCCGCAATAGGTTTTGCCCAGTTTGCTCCAGTTTTGAGAATATAACCTAGCTCACGGTAGTATATCCCTTGATTAGATTTTGCTTTTACTGATTTTTTAAATGATGGATCAATACAAAAAGTATCGGCAAACTTTTTATAATTCACGAGATCATGAAGTCCCATGCCAGATCCTAAAAAGAGGGAGATATTCGTGCTGAATTTGAGTAATCGAATTGGCTTTAAAGGTTTGTTGCCAGCTATAAATGATTTGTCCACCCCAAGTGATATCCTGGCTATCCTCAAAGTCTTTGTATGAATATTTAGCAAGACGTGGATCCTGACATTTCAAGATTTTCTTATTTGCTGAATCAGATTTACGCAACCAAGGCTCCATTAACTCTTCTTCAGTTAAACCACAGGCACGAAGAATGTCCGTGACATCGTGAGAAACAAGTTCTCTTTTTCTCTGCATCATCTGCATTTTTTTGGTTTCGTAAAAGAACGCGCGGACATGAGTCGTCGGTTTGATTTCTTTGCCATTCGCATAAATCTTAAAAGAATTGATTAAACTTTGGGTGTCAGCAAAATCACCGTAATCGTGCAGCATCACTTCCGGTAATGGGAATAGCACCGTCTCAGTAATGTCTTTATCGGTCATATTGCGATATTCATATTCCACCTTAATTTTATCTTGGCTGATAAACAGGTTTTCTTTTTGCATCGCAATATGCTCATTTTTAATATATTCCACACCACCAGTAGAGACCGTTCCCGTACTGTCGTTAGCTTGAGCCATAAATGGAAGACAAAGAATCGTTAAGAGAAGAGACTTTTTCATGATTGGTGTTCCTTGTAAAAAGTGAGAAAAATTTGACCGCTCTTGTAGCAAGAAGATTAAAGTAGTATGAGCTTTTACAATTCACGCACGAGTGTGTATGACAGCCGAGAGTGAATGTCTCCCTAATAAGCTAGTTTCTTAATAGCGGTTCAACCGAGTATTGATACTCAGAATCAAGCTGGCCGATTTCAATTTTACAGTTTTTAGCTTTGCTTGCTCGACAGTTTGATAATGCTTCTTTTTTTCAACTGAGCCGCAAGTCCCTGAATTTGATAAGAAATAAGACCAACGACCATTTTTGCCTCTAGATGATGCCATTGCAAGACAACCATTGACTTGTGTTGCCGTAGTGTCACATGGGCCATTTCCTGCTTTTTTTCGCAGTTATTTTTTTGGCATCTTCGATAGCAGAAAATTCAGTCAGTACCTGTTGACCACCCCCAATCACCAGTATTTCTATTCACAGCGATTGCTGCGTAAGAAGGGATGGGTTGGCTAGGGGCGTTTGAGTAGTCATCACTTGAATATCCTCCGGAATATCCACTTTGAGGTGGGGCTGAATTATACAGGATCATTTTTCCGTCAGGACCACTAATTCGGCAGGTTCCACTTGCAGGATCAAATTGCCCCGCCACAGCTATAGCATAGGGATCCAGCAAGTATCATCAATGGGATTAACCAATATTTTTCATTTTTATTCCTTGTAAAAAGGAGATTTGACCGCTCTTGTGGTAAAAGCAATCATCGTATTGTGAATTTTTAAATACGCTACAAACTAAAATAATTTTGTTTTGTAGCTAATTTTGAAAACCGTGTCTTGGTTTGAGCAAGTTAATGAATCACTAGACACAGTACATTGCCAGCCTTTGCCTTTAATTGTTTCACCGTCTTTTAAGATCTGAGAGTCTGGCACAGCGGGGGTATCACTTGCACAAACGAGAGAGGCCTTTCCTGTCGCGCCAACAGAAAATAGCTCGCCCCATTCTAATTCACAATCTTTCGGATGAGGTAAAATCGGTTTTCCTTTGATGTTGGTAACACATTCAACTCTGGGGTTTAGTCAGGAATGTCGCCCAGAGTCAATAAATAGCATCATTAGCAGTGCGGAAACTGATAAAAGAGTCTGAGTTTGATGCTGTTTCTATTTGCGGGGTTAAGGCAAAGCTAGAAACAGAGAAAGTATATAAGTGAATACAAATAATTTTTCATGTTGAATTCCTTGTTGAATGGCGGAATTGGTAGAAATTCCTACAAAATTTAACCGTTCCAAACCTTTTCGAATTGCTAGGTTATGAGTTTACTTGTTTTTATTTCCTTTACAATAAAGGTAGGATAACAGACTTAACAATAATGGGCATAAAAAAATAAATATAAACCGATGAGGTTTGGAATATGCCATCATAATCGGTGCTTTGTAGCGCATTCAAAGCAAATAAATATTTCCCGAATACTCCAGCTTCCGCCATCCATAGTAACATCGCAAAGCGACGATAAAAAAACGTCGAAAAAAATAGCAAAAAAAGAGATAGCTAAAAAGTGGTAATGGCAATAAGTTTAAAATAGATATTAATAGAATGATGTAGACTATTAGCCACAGGCTCGTTGAATGCTAAATTATAACCAATGACTTGCACCCAACGCACGCCAAAGTTGAACAAGAAATAAGCACTAAATAACAAGACGATGAAATGCGTTAAAAAAAGTAAAAAAATTTTCATATTGGAATATCTCAAAAGTAGGGAAATATTGCTTTTGTGGACCATAATAAATCGTTAATATGAAGACGATCATACTGTTTATTTAGAATAGATCAATACTTTATTAAAAATGCTCAGATAAATGTTTTTCTAAAAATACTAGGATATTTCTTAAAGAGATAGGCAAATAATAGACAAATACCTTTATGCCCCGTACTATGTTTCTTTTTCTTTGGTATCGTTTATGACTCGAATTAATCTTGTTCCGCCTGAGGAGCTTTGTGATCAGCATCTTTTTAGCTGAGCATCGTGAATTAACCCGTATTCCTAATGCCGTAGCGAAAGGTAAATATCACTTAAAAAGGGACAGCCTGCAGAATATAAGTTGGGGGAAGGGCATGTGCGTTTTTTCTTTAATAAATTGGCATTTTTAAAGAAACGGTATGATGCATTGCATGCGGAATGTAAGGCACGAGGCTTTAACGTGCAGTATATTTGGAATGAAACGTTACCCGATGATCCACGTTTATGGTTGGACTATGAAGCCACAGAGGCGGCGTTGCAGATTAATCGGGAACGTATTCAGGAAAGAATGCCATTAAAGGCGAGATTTACACCGCATCTTCCAAAGAGCGGTCAAAAATAAAGGAGTTTTCACTTATGAAAGGCAGTGAGAATATAAAAAAGGTGAGCATCGCTCACCTTATGAATTGTTTAATCTTTCAATTTAATAAAAAAATGTACCACTAGGTATGATAGGCAAATAGTTTTTATGGAAATCCATAAAGGTTTTTTGTGGGTCTATGTCTTCAAAAAGTTTTGGGTAAAGTGCTTTTGCCATAAATTGAGCGGCTGCTAGATCACTTAGTGAGCGAGAAGCCGTATGATAAATACCGTAAACACGGTGGTTTTTTTAACTGCAGGTAAATCTTGCCACCCTGCACGGGTTAAGAAACCTTTTTAGGCGTTTTTTTGTGCATCCTGTTCATTGATGTTTATTCCCATCGCCATCATTTCATCGTTAGTTTTCATGCCCCATTTCTGTGCCAGAAATCATAATCACTTCAGGTTGTGCGGCAAGAAGTTGTTCTGGATTAATTGGTCCCCAATTTTTCGACAAAAGGCGCGCTTACGTTATCCCCGCCAACAGTTTCAGCAATAGCACCCACATATTTTTTTACCAAAGGTAAAGCTATATTCACTAGGACCTTTATTGCCAAATTCTACATAGATTTTAGGTTTAGGTAGGTTAGCCTCTTTTACACGTTTTTGAATATCAGTAATGCCTTGAGCATATTCATCTGCAATTTTATTTGCTCGTTCTTCGGTACCTGCAAGTTGCCCAAAAAAATCTTTGCGCTTTGGGTGTGTCGTTCTACACTTTGAGCATTAAAAATCGACAACAATAATTGGAATGCCAGCTTGTTCTAACTTTGGTAGTTCGGAACCAATAGTTTGATATTGCCATTCTGCAAGAATCAATACATCAGGTTTTAATGCCAAGGTTTTTTCGGTTGAGAAAGTTCCTGTATTTACATTACCAATATCAGCAATATTTTTGAGTTCAGGCATTTTTTCAGAAAACAATGCCCAACTTCCTGGATTAAATTTTTCCCAAAATTCACGTGAGATACCTTTAACATATTTAAAATTTTCAACACCCTGTAACAGCAATGTAATCAGGATAGTAAAAGCCTAACACGGCATTTTTTACGGGCACATCAACGTTAACTTCTCGTCCTAATACATCTTTGATTGTTTTTATTTCTGCTTGAGTAGTGATACCAAAAGTCAGTAATAGAACGGCCAAAATTAAACGAATTGTTGATTTTTTTTGCATATAAACTCCTGTCTGAATAAAACATCAGAATATTGCCATAAATAAGAATTATTATCAAATTTAGATGTTATAAAGTGATAATACAAGAAATGCTGTTGAAGGGTAAAATAGGCATATATCTAGAAAAAACATATTTCGCATTTAAAATTGGAAGTGCGGTCAAAACTTAGTAAGTTTTCACTTCTCCTTGAGTTGGACTAAAGGAGAAGTGAATGTGGGAGAATTATTTATATTCAACCACGATATCGCTTTCGCTGACGGTATCACCATAAACTGGCAATAAGGTTTTTTCGTAAGCTTGTTTTAAACGACCATCTTTGCCTAGAGTTTGGATTTCGTTATTTAACCAATTTAACAATTCAGGTGCATCTTTGCGAACAGCTGGTGCAATAACATCTTGATCACCAAAGTTTTTTACGCCCACGGTATAACCTGGATTTTGTTTTGCCCAAGCGAATAAGAAGGTATTGTCATTAGATAATGCATCACCACGACCATCACGTAAGGCTTCAAAGGTTTCGGTATTTTGTTCGAATTTCAATAACTTCACATCTGGATAGTTTTTGGTGAAGAAAATATCAGCAGTAGTGCCTTTATCTACGATTAAAGTTTTGCCTTTTAATTGTTCAAGATCAGTAATCACTGAGCCATCTTTTGAAACGACACCGAGTGCCACTTTCATATATGGATTAGCAAAATCTACCACTTCTTTACGTGCTGGTGTCACAGTGAAGTTAGCGAGAATAATATCAACTTTCTTAGAAAGTAAATATTCAGCACGGTTTGCGGCATCCACTAAAATAAATTCCACTTTGTTTTCGTCACCTAATAAATCTTTACCGATCGCTTTACCAATTTCGACATCAAAGCCTTGGCTTTTACCTTGCACATCTACATAACCAAATGGTGGTTTATCGCTAAATACACCAATACGCACTTTGCCATCTTTTTGTATTTGCTCAAGGCTTGAAACTGTTTTTGCCCCGTCTTTAGCCGGTTCTTTATCATTACATGCGGTTAAGCCAAATGCCAAAGTGGCAGTAGCTAAAAAGTGCGGTCAATGTTTTTAAATGTTTTTCTTCATAGTTTGTCCCTCTCGGTTCATAATTTAAGATATTTAAGAATGTTTTCGCACGATCCGTGGTTGGATTCGTGAAGAAATCTTCTGGTTTTGCTTGTTCAATAATTTGCCCTTTATCCATAAACACAATGCGATTGGCTACTTGGCGGGCGAAGTTCATTTCATGGGTAACAATGAGCATCGTCATACCATCTTTAGCAAGGCCTAAAATCACATCAAGTACTTCACGTACCATTTCAGGGTCGAGAGCGGCTGTCACTTCATCAAACAGAATAATTTCAGGGTTCATGCAAAGTGAACGTACAATGGCAATTCGCTGTTTTTGCCCACCGGATAATTCACGTGGATAGGCATTTTTTCGCTCATATAAGCCTACGCGTTTAAGTAATTCATCGGCTTGTTTTTCAGCTTCTGCGCGATCGCGTTTTTGTACTTTTAAAGGGCCGAGTAAAATATTGTCAATCACTGATAAATGAGCGAAGAGTTCATAACTTTGGAATACCATCCCAATGCGTTGACGCGCTTTAACCCAAGGAATGTCTTTACCTAACTCTCCTGCATTTTGCAGCAAAATCTGACCGCGCTTTATTTCCTCTAGTCCATTTAGGCAGCGTAAAAAAGTACTTTTACCACAACCCGATGGACCTAAAATAACGACAACTTCGCCTTTCTCTATAGAAAGATTGATACCTTTGAGTGCTTCTACATCACCGTAATTTTTGACGAGGTTTTTAATTTCTAATAACGCCATGTGTTTTCCTAATTAAAATTAACTTTCCCAACGGGTTTCTAAATAACGGGAAAATAAGGATAGCGGGTAACAAATCACAAAATATAAACCGAAAATGACACCGTAAATCCAAAGCGCCGCCGATTGATTACTAAATAATGAATGCTCGATAATTTGTTGACCGACTTTTAATCACTTCTACTACACCGATTAACATTGCCAAGGAACTGGTTTTTACCATGCGGGTAAAGAGGTTAATAGCACTTGGTGTCACACGTTTTAAACTTTGTGGCAGTAAAATATACACAAAGGTTTGAAACGGCGTTAAACCTAAAGCGTAGGCTGATTCCACTTGATGTTTTTCAATAGAAGTTAATGCTCCTCGCACTAAATCCCCCATTTCTGCCGTTCCCCAGAAAATAAACACCAAAATACATACAGAGATGCCATCTAAGTGAATATCAAACCACTTTGCTAAACCGAAATAAGCGAGAAAAAGTAACGCTAATAATGGAATGATGCGTACAAATTCTAAATAAAAGCGGCAAATGGCATTGATAATTGGGTTTCTGCTCGTCATGATTACGCCAAAAATCACACCTAAAATACAAGCGAAGAAGACAGAAACAAACGCAATCTCAGCCGTCACCCATAAACCGTTGAGCAAGCGTTCAATGTTGCTACCTTGGAATAATAACTCAAGCCCCATATTTTGCTCTCCGAGTACGGCGTTCTAAATGACCGATGAACAGAGACATCGGTAATAGAATGATTAAATAAAACACCACTAATAAAAATAAGGCTTCATTGGTTTTGTAATCGAGCCCGATGACTTCTTTTGCGACAAACATGAGTTCAGCGACGGCGACAGCGCTGATCACTGAGGTTTCTTTCATTAAGAATAAGCAATTTGCTCCCGATTGCAGGTGTTGCAATCGCAAAGGCTTGTGGGAAAATGACATAGCGAAAAGCTTGATAAGGAGTTAGGCCGATACTTAAGGCTGATTCAATTTGCCCTTTTGATACCGCTTCCAGACCACCACGAAAGGCTTCTGCCATATAGCTTCCACCTAAAAATGCCAGGCCGATAATGCCGCAAGTAAATCCATCTAATTTCAGGCCAATTTTAGACAGCCCAAAATAGAGAAAAAACACTTGAATCAATAAAGGCGTATTCCGAGAAAGCTCGATATAGCCTTTTACTAGCCAAGTTAATGATTTGACTTTGTAGGTGGTAATCACAGCACAAATCACACCAATCACCAGCGACAATAAAATGCCCCAAAAAGGCGAGATGAAGCGTCATCAGTGTGGCGTGGATAAAACGTGGGTGTGACACTTAAAAATATAATCCCAATTCATTTTTCATGATTTAATCGTTTGCGTAACGATATAGTAAAAAAATTTTTGAAATCAGTGAGAAAAAGAATGGAAATGCATTATTTATAATGAAATGTAATAAGAGATGTGTTTTAAATGAGCTCAGTGAGGGTGACATAATAAAAAACGGGGCTTTATTTAGCCCCGTCGTTGTTTATTTTAATCACGTTTTGCGATAAGTGCGGTTGGTTCTTCATCTGTTTTTGGTTCAGTCTTGTAGTTTCAGCCGGTTTGTCTTGAATAGACATGGCTGATTTTTAAACTGTCCTGACGAATTTTTTTTCTGCTGCTTCTTTGTCACCAGCTTGTTCGAACACATAAGACGCCATCATGACATCATTTGGTTGAAGCTGAGTTGGGCAAGCGGTCACTTCTTTAAACGCTTCTGCTGCTTTAGCGAAGTCATTATTACGCACATAAAGGTAGCCTAATGCACGATTGAGACAACAACGTTGGCTTTCATCAGCACGTTTTTGCACGTTTTTTTCCACGAGTTTTAGCAGTTTGCTGTTATCTTCTGCTTGTAAACGAGTAATTTGCGTGCAAAGCTCAGGACTGATTGGAGTGTTATCACCCAATTTTTTCATGATTTCAAGCGTGAATTCATAAGCAGACTCATGATCGTTACAATCAATTAAACGCTGAATTAAAGCGGTTTTTAATTCTAAATCATTACGACGACGGCGTGGTTGAGCTTCCCACCATGCGAGCAAGCCTTCAACGCCTTCTTCATTCATTTTTCTCATCTAACAAGCCATTTTCTGTTTCTTGTTGAAGCGCTTTAAATTCTTCTGCTGAGAATAAGCCAGAACCTTCGATTAAATCTAAGATTTCATCTAAAGCTTGATAAGCTTTGGAGCGACTATAAATTTCAGCCGCAAGTTTTAAGACTTCTTTGTTGCGATCTGACATTTCAAGCAAGCTATCGACGGAACTACGCGCTGCCGGTAATTTATTTTGTTGTAATAAAATACGGGTGCGTGCAATTTCGACGACTAAGTTATCTGAACCTGCAAGCTCAGTCGCTTCAATTAAATAACGGTTTGCACTGAATTCATCACCGCGTTGCTGTGCAGCTTCAGCGGCTTTAATCAGATTTAATACTGGTTCGGCAGAATGTTTCGCATTTTTACCAATCAGTTTTTCTGCCTTAGCATAATCGCCTTCATTCATTTTCATCAAGCCTTCAAGGGTTTGACGTTGTGCTTTCACACGTTTACGGCGAGAGAACCAGTTATAGGTATTGCTACTTAAACGGAAGAAACGGGTAACCAGCCACTCTAGCGAATAAATCACCGCAAGCGTGACCACAAAGAGAATCACTAATGTGGTGAGTGACATTTCATATACGGTGTTTGCCGTTTCAACTCTGACATAACCTTGCTGACCGGAGAGGTAAGGCCCTGCAATCAATCCGGCAAGTAAGGCGATCATTAAAAAGAGAACTCTAAACATTATCTATCCTTATTGTTGGGGTTCAGTTGCCGGTTGTGCAGCTGGTGCTTCAGCGGGTTTTTCTTCAGCTTTTGGCTCTTCCGCTTTCGCTTCAGGTGCTGGTTTTACTTCTTCTTTTCTTGGTGAATTATCCACTGCTTTTTCTGCTTCAATTTCCACTTTCTGAACATCTAAAGGTGTACGATTTAAGTACTTATCAAGCATGCTTAAGCTTTGTAATTGGCTTGGCACATCCACATAGATGGATACTTCAGATAATTCATCCACTGATTTTAAGAAACTTTGAGTTACTTCAGCATTGGTATCAAAATAGCTACGAATCCAAGATGCAACGGCTTCTAAAGATTGTTTATAAAGCTCGTTTTGCTGACGAGGCACTGCCATAATCGCTAATTGTAAGCGTAAACGAATATTTTCACGCAAGTAGATATCTTGGTTTGGCGCCAATAATTCTTTGCGATCCGCACCATGTTTCGGTGAAATACGGATAAAGTGATTCAAGAATGAGGTCGCACTTTTTTCTGCATTTTCCGCCCAGTCAGACAGGGAATCTGATAATTTTGTTGCATTTTGATCATCACCGAAAATTCACATCTAACACAGGTAACTCATCAACCGTATTGGCTAATTGCGATAATTTTTGCATCACCGCATTTTGATCCACGCCAGCTACGGAGAGAAGTTGTTTCAGATCTTGATTAATGGCACTACGAATAGCTGCGGATTGTGAGTTATTTACTTTAGCAAGGGTTTCATCAGCGAGTTTTAAGAGTGAAACCGCTGTATCCACGTCATTATCTAACACTAATTTACGCAATGCATTGTTGAGCAAGAAATCCGCTTCTGAGAATAACCAATCAGTAGGTTGTTGAGCATTAGCTTGAGCGCTCACTTTATTAATTTGTGATTGTAAGCCAACTAACTCATGTGATTTGGCATTGATTAGCTCTTCTACTTGCGCAATTTTGTTTTGCATTGCTTTATTCGCAGACTCTAACTGAGCAAGCTGTGTGGTATCAAATTTTACTTCTTGAGCAGGTGCTGAAACCACCGTTTTATTATTGATTTGAGCTTCAAGTGCGGTCAATTTTTGTTGGAATTCATCCACTTGTTGTTGGCCAAAATAATAACCTGCACCACCCACGCCAAGTGCAATGAGAATAGCCAATAAACTTAATCCAGTACCACTTTTCTTCACAACGGTTTGTGTACGTGGCGCAACAGGCTCGCGATCTTCAGTTTGAATTTCCACTGCATCTGTTGCTTGGATTTCATCTGTCGTTTCAGGGGTTAATTTCTCTTTCGCCATATCTTTCCTTAGTGAGAAAGGGGAGTTACTTCATTAAGTAAGGTATTAAGTAAACTTTGATTGTCCGCACCGGCGGAAACCACCACATTATGCCAACCTTGTTGTACTGCGACATCCGCAATGCGTTGACTTACCGTGACTAAACAGCAATTTTTTAGCCAATTTTGTTCATTTTCAGGCACAAATTCGATTAACGCCTGCAAAATTTCAAGGCTTGTGACTACAAGGGTTTGCACACCAGAACGAATACAAATACTGGTTTGCTCTTCGTTATTATAACTAATCGGCGTGCGTTGGTAACATTCGACTGTCTCAACAGTTGCACCGCGTAGTGTGGCCTGTTCACGTAGTAATTCTCGTCCACCGTTGCCACGTAAAATTAACAAGTTTTTATCTGTTAATTTTGCCATTTGCGGTAAATTTAGCACGCCTTCGGTATTTTCCGACGTGATTGGATAACGAACAGTACATTCAGTTTGACAGGAAAAATGCTGTGCCGTTCTATGTCCAACTGTAAAGTATTGTAAATCTTGACGCCAGCTAAAGCCAATATCTTTCAGGGTTTTATCCGCAAAATCGACCGCACTTTTTGAAACCAAAAACACATAATCACCACTTTTTAGCTGATTAAGTTTCGTTGGTAATTGTGCCAACTCAGCACCCGCCTCAATAGAAAGCAAAGGCAAATGCAAGGCAACCACACCAGCTTGATTCAGCTGGTCAACTAGGGCTTTTCCTCGTTCATCTGGGCGAGTAACTAGTACGGCCATGGTGATTTCCTATGCTGAGTAAATCTTCGCCAGAATCTTATCTGCGCCTTGGGCTAGAAGTTGTTCAGCAATGGTCACACCTAATGCTTCGGCATTTTCAACCGCACCTTTACCTTCTGCACGAATAATCGTAGAGCCATCAGTTTCTCCGACGAGTGCACGCAAGAAAATTTCGCCATTTTGCTCAATAGCATAGCCACCGATTGGTACTTGGCAGCCGCCTTGTAAGCGAGTATTCATTGCACGCTCGGCCAAAACACAAGTCGTCGTGATGGCATCTGAAAGTGGAGCAAGTAATGCTTTTACTTCTTCATCATCAACACGGCACTCAATGCCTACCGCGCCTTGTCCGGCAGCCGGTAACGACTGTTCCACTTCAATAAACGAGGCAATACGTTCCGCTAGCCCTAAACGAATTAAGCCAGCTGAGGCTAAAATAATAGCATCGTATTCGCTATTGTCTAATTTACTTAATCGGGTTCCCACATTGCCGCGTAAGGAGCGGATATCAAGATCAGGGCGTAATTGTTTTAATTGGCATTGACGACGCAAGCTTGATGTTCCAACGATGGCACCTTGTGGTAATTCATCTAATGAACGGTATGTATTAGACACGAAAGCATCGCGCGGATCCTCACGTTTACAGATCACACTTAACCCTAAACTTTCTGGAAATTCCATTGGCACATCTTTCATTGAATGGACGGCAATATCAGCACGTTTTTCAAGTAAAGCGTTTTCTAACTCTTTAACAAATAAGCCTTTTCCACCAATTTTAGCCAAAGGGGAATCTAAGATTACATCGCCTTTTGTCACCATCGGAACTAATTCAACAGAAAGCGTTGGGTGAAATTTTTCTAATTGATCTTTTACAAAATTCGCCTGCCAAAGAGCTAAAGGGCTTTGACGGGTCGCAATTTTTAAGGTTTTAAGTACTGCCATAAATACCGCTGATTTTAAATAGAAATATGCCCTATGCTACCATTTTTAGGGCAAAAAGTCAGATCATTTAAATTTTTGATTTCTGATGAGGTAAGTGGTACAGTAATGTCAGTTATATGGTCATAGGTAGGAAGCCTTGAAATACGATCTCACTCAAGCCCGAAAATGTATCGAAACTCTAGATAAACGTCGTTTTGATCGTGCATTATTGGGCTCAGGTGATGCATTCCGACACATCGTCTCTTTAGTGCCGCTGTTGTTGCATCTTAATCATCCTGCTCTGCCGGGTTATGTGGAAGATGCCCCGGCAGGCATTGCCGATTTTACTCTTTCCAATTATCAGCAAAATTTTCTCTCAAAAGAACATCCTGAACTTGTCGAAGCTGTGCAAAGTGCGGTCAATTCTGATGCTGTTTTTGCGCACCGATCTTAGGTATTTATGTGATGGGCAGTTTTGGCTCCATTAGCCAAACTTCAGCTTCGGATTTGGATATTTGGATCTGCCATCAAGATGATTTATCTGAACAAGATCAGCAGCGCTTAGCGGAAAAAACGAAGAAAATCAGCCAATGGGCATCCACATATCATGTGGAAATGCATTTTTATTTGATGACACAACAGCGTTTCCGTAACGAACGTTATTCCGATCCACTAACTAAAGAAAACAGTGGTTCTGCCCAATATATGCTGTTATTGGAAGAATTTTATCGTTCCGCTGTACGTCTTGCGGGTAAACCATTGTTGTGGCTCCACTTGTGGGTGGAAGATGAAAAGCAATATGAGGCCGAAGTGGCACGTTTAGTCGCGGCAGGTGAGCTTAATTTAAATGATTGGGTGGATTTTGGTGGATTAGGGCAATTCTCAGCCAGTGAATATTTTGGTGCGAGCTTATGGCAACTTTATAAAGGTATTGATTCTCCTTATAAATCGGTGATGAAAATCTTGTTGTTGGAAACCTATGCCCAAGAATATCCAAATGCCCAGCTAATTGCTCGCCAATTTAAAGAGGATTTGCTTTCTGGTCACAGCACGGCTATACATCATTTCGATCCTTATATTGCGATTCTAGAGAGAATTAGCCAATATTTGACCGCACATTCAGAATTTAAGCGTCTTGATTTCGTACGTTCTTGTTTTTACGTGAAAGCGACGGAAGACTTTGCGTTATATCACGCCTCAAACTGGCGTATTTCTTATATGAAAATGATGGCCCAAGAATGGGGGTGGTCAAAAGAACGTATTGAAGAATTAGATCAGCGTCCAAATTGGAAAATTAAACGGGTGAAAGAAAGTCACAATAATTTGGTGAATTTCTTGATGATGAGTTATCGAAATCTAGTGGATTTTGCGCGCAAACATAAAATTAATTCTAGCGTAATTCCACAAGATATCACGGTGCTTTCTCGCAAACTTTATACTGCCTTTGAAGAATTGCCGGGTAAAATAACGTTACTAAACTCACAAATTTCCTATAACTTAACAGAAGAACACCTCACGTTCATCGAAGTTCACGGCAATAAGCGCTTTAAAGATGGGTGGTATATGGTTAATCAGCCGCCACACCACATTATGTTCTCGAAAGAACGCGTGATTGAATACGGTGAAAGTTTAAATAAAGTTGTCGCATGGGCTTATTTTAATCGCTTGTTGACGGCTGAAACCCATTTGCACTTAATCAGCCAAAATATCGACCAACTTACTTTACGTAATTTTGTGGCTGATTTGCGGTTGTTTTTTCCGCATACAAATAGCCAAGTTCCAACAAATGAGGCACTTTCTTCGCAGTGCGAAATCCGTGATTTATTTATTGCGGTGAATTTGGTGAATGACCCAACAGCACAAGTCGAAGAACTTAAATCCAATATTTCGCCAAGTGATTTATTCAGTTTTGGTCAGTTAGAACAGAGTTTGGTAGGAAGCATTGATTTCACTTACCGTAATGTGTGGAATGAAATTCGAACCTTACATTTTGAAGGACAGAATGCGATTTTGCTTGCCTTAAAAGTGCTTTCTAATAAAATTGATCAAGGGGTAAATCAGCCTCGTTCTGTGCAGGTTTTCTGTTACAGTAAACATTACAACCGCACATTGCGAAACTTAGTGAGTGTACTCGTAAACCGTTGTATCAGTATTCAATTAGGGGATAGTCGCCCAACAACCCATTCTCGTCTGCGTGTAGCAGGGAAAAACTGGCAATTCTTCTTTGAAGAAAAAGGGATCAGTTTGCAACCTATTGAAGGCGGAAAAGAAAGTGCGGACAATTTTGAAGACGTTTTACCAACCCAGTTGGAAGAGAAAGAGATTATCCCAGAAGCACGTCGGTATCCACCTGAAATTGATTTGTTTGCCAGTGAAGGTTTTTTACAATTCTTCTTTGAAGATAATGCCGATAATAGCTTTAACGTCTATTTGTTAGATGAGAAGAATCGTCTCGAAATTTATCGTCAATGTGAAGGTTCGAAAAGATGATAAAGTACGCGAAATAAATCGTATTTATCAATCGCTTGGTTCAAATGATTGTGAAAATCCGTATAAAATGGTGCAACGGAATTTTAATTATCCGCAATTTTATCAATTGCACTCGACAGAAAGCGGCATGCGTATTATGCCGTTCAAATTTAAAAGCAAAAGGACTTGCGAATAGCGACATCAAAACAAGCATTGTTTGAGATAAATCAAGTTTATCTGCAAATATGCATTGGAAGATGGGCAAAATCCCGATAGAATCCCTCGGTCAAAAATCTATTGAGAAGTAATCTAAGGCAGTGGATGTTTTGCCTTCAGGCAATAGAATAGTGTCCGCTTATCTCTTGGAGAATATTATGCAAGAAAAGTTAAAAGTATTAATTATCGACGACCATCCATTAATGCGTCGTGGTATCAAACAATTAGTTGAATTAGAAGAGAATTTTGAAGTTGTCGCTGATGTAGGAAGCGGTACAGAAGGCATTTCCATTGCGATTCAAGAATCACCCGATTTAATCATTTTAGATCTTAATATGAAAGGTCTTTCTGGTTTAGATACCCTTAAAGGTCTGCGTGCAGAAGGTGTTGATGCACGAATTTTGATCTTAACTGTGTCTGATGCGAAAAATGATATTTTTCACTCTCATCGATGCGGGTGCTGATGGCTATCTATTGAAAGATACTGAGCCAGATGTGCTGCTTGAGCAAATTAAACGTATTGCACAAGGTGAAGTGATTTTAAGTGATTCGATTAAAAATCTTCTTTTAGAACGCAAACATACCGTTGATCCAATGGATTCACTCACTGATCGTGAAATGGATGTGTTACGTTTAATCGCGACAGGTTTATCGAACAAACAAATTGCAGGCCAGCTTTTCATTTCTGAAGAAACGGTTAAAGTGCATATTCGTAATTTACTTCGTAAACTTAACGTGCATTCACGCGTTGCAGCAACTGTCTTATTCTTTGAGCGAAATGGTCGATAGGTCAAAGTTTTAGAATCATAAAAAAAGTGCGGTCAATTTTGACCGCACTTTTTATTTCTTTTAAAGCAAGAAAAATTAGTTTTTCGCTGCTTCCGCTGCTTTCACGATTACTGCAAATGCAGGCGCTTTAAGTGAAGCACCGCCCACTAATGCACCATCGATATCCGGTTGAGTGAATAATTCTGCTGCGTTAGCATCATTTACTGAACCACCGTATTGAATGATCACTTGATCTGCTACAGCTTGTGATTTTGCTGCGATGTGACCACGGATAAATGCGTGAACAGCTTGAGCTTGTGCTGGAGTTGCTGATTTACCCGTACCGATTGCCCAAATTGGTTCGTAAGCAATCACTGCACCATTAAATGCTTCTACACCTAATGCATTGATGACTGCATCAATTTGACGCGCACATACTTCTTCCGTTTTGCCCGCTTCGTTTTCTGCTTCAGTTTCACCAATACATAATACTGGTACTAAACCTGCTTCTTTTAATGCACCAAATTTTTTCGCCACAAATTCATCGCTTTCTTTGTGGTAAGTACGACGCTCAGAGTGACCGATAATGATGTATTTTGCACCAAAATCTTTTAACATTTCGCTAGAAATGTCACCGGTAAATGCACCTTTCACATTGATATCTACGTTTTGTGCACCTAGCTGAATCACACTTTTGCCGCCACAGCTGCAACCACAACCAGAAAGTGCCGCTTCAGCCGTACCTAAATACATAACAGGTGGGGCAATTGCCACATCACAACCTGTTACATCGTATAATTCTGCTTTAATCCTTCGATTAATTCTTTGGTGAACGCTTTGGAACCGTTTAATTTCCAGTTACCCATCACTAAAGGACGACGTGCCATTTTTGTTTCTCCATATTGAATAAATAAAAAGTGTGTTTACTATACCAAACTTTGGGCAGATTTCTTTGTGCAAAAATCACATTTTGAAAAATTTTTTTGGGGTAAATGATGATTATTTTTGTGCTAAAAAAGCTACAATCTACTGTACGGAACCGATAAAAAAATAAACAATTTTATAAATAAACGGAAAAATAGGTCTGGTAACAATGAAAATTTTTCAAAAGCCGAACAATGGAATATAGAAGTGCTTGCTCCACTCTTTGAAGCCTATCGACTTGCCAACGGAATGAGTGAAAATCCTGACCGCACTTTAACCTTTCTAACAAATCGTATGCGTTTTAATGAAAGCATGTTTTTTATTGCTGTAAACGAAAATGCACAAGCGATTGGCTTTGTTCAACTTTATCCTCGCTTATCCTCTTTACAATTACAACGCTATTGGCAATTAACCGATATTTTTGTGTCAAAAGAAGATAAACATCAAGCCGAGATTTATGCAGCGCTTATTTCTAAAGCAAAAGAGTTTGTCCGTTATACACAATCTAACCGTTTAGTGGCGGAATTAAGCCAAGCGCAACAGAGCATCTTAGAACGTGAAGGATTTAAGTTAAACACGAAAAAAAGTTTGTTTGAATTAACTCTCTAATGCATACGCTCCTCAATCAATATTGGGATTACTTGCGAATTGAACGCCAAGTAAGCCCACATACGCTCACTAATTATCAACATCAACTGGATGCCATTTTAGCGATTCTCGCTGAAAAAGGTATTCAGCACTGGCAGCAAGTAAATCCAAGCGTGGTTCGTCTTATTTTGGCGGAAAGCCGTAAGCGAGGTTTAAAAGAAAAGAGCTTGGCATTACGTTTATCTGCTCTTCGTCAGTTTTTCAGCTATCTTGTGCAACAAGGGCAAATGAAAGTGAATCCGGCAACAGGTATCTCCGCACCGAAACAAGGCAAACATTTACCAAAAAATATTGATGCTGAACAGGTCCAAAAATTGCTTTCAAATGACAGTAAAGATCCGATTGATTTGCGTGATCGCGCCATGATGGAGTTAATGTATAGTTCAGGGCTTCGCTTATCTGAATTGCAAGGCTTAAATCTCAATAGCATTAACACGCGTGTACGTGAAGTCAGAGTGATTGGTAAAGGCAAAAAAGAACGTATTGTGCCTTTTGGACGTTATGCTTCTCATGCAATTCAGCAATGGTTGAAAGTACGCCCTTTATTTAATCCAAAAGATGACGCCCTTTTTGTGAGCCAACAGGGAAATCGCCTTACTCATCGCTCTATTCAAAAACGAATGGAAACCTGGGGCATTCGCCAAGGATTAAACAGTCATCTCAATCCGCATAAACTGCGTCACTCTTTTCGCCACTCACATGCTGGAAGCGAGTTCAGATTTGCGGGCTGTTCAAGAGCTTTTAAGGGACACAGCAATTTGTCCACCACGCAAATTTATACGCATTTAAATTTCCAACATCTTGCAGAAGTGTATGATCAAGCTCATCCTCGAGCAAAACGAAAAAAATAAACAAAGTGCGGTCAAAAATCGTCGTCTTTTTTAACTGCACTTCTAAACAAAAAGGCTACCTTTCGGTGGCCTTTATTGATTTCAACTATAAGCTAAATGCTTGAATATAAGGAAGTTTACCTTTCTTCAGCATGTCTTCGATACCACTTTGGTGGTCATTTTCACCTAAACCTCGTAATTCAAAGGTGACACCAACGCTGTTGTCATAAACCACTTGATCGTCACGTTGATTTTGGCGACTGGTCACATAACGTCTCGCCCCTACGCCAACAGACCAACAGCACGAGTTATATTGCACCCCCACATATTGCTCAACTGGTTTTTTCAACGCAATATCTTGATAGTATTTTCCGACAAGCGCCCAGTTATCCGAGACTTCCCATGCTGCTACGACACCAACCTGTTTAATATCTTGTTGGTAACGGTTAGCAGACGCACCTAAGTTTTGGTTGATATACTCTTTACTTGCGTAGCGATAATTTAACTGAATCAGATTGTTCTTCATCGGGTTAAATTCCAAACTGCTATTTGCCAATGATGCTTTATCTAGCAACGTATCATATTGGTAGCTACCGCGCCAATTCCATTTATCGCTAATTTTCCAGTTAGATTCCAATGCCCAAGAAGAAGAGGATTTTGGTGTACGATTACTTGGATTATCATCGATTTTGGACGCGGTTAAATAATAAATTTGTCCCTGCAGAGAAAGTTAAAACGCTCATCAGCATTTCTTTATCATAAAAAAACGAGTTGTTCCACCAAGCGTTATTTGGTTTAGCAGATGAAATACGGTCTAAACCACTATAACGACGATCGCGGAATAATGAATAATAATCTTGCTGAACTAAAGCGGAGTCATAACCAAAGCCAAGATAGTCATTAACTAACTTGGAGCCAATATTGCTTTGATCCTTATATGGTCGATATAAGTATTGAGCGTGAGGTTCCAGTGTTTGTGTATAGCCATCAAATAAAGTTTTGTTGGTAGCTAAAAACCGTTTGTAAATCCACTTTTAATTGTGTAATACACGATTTACCGATTTTTTTGCACGTCTTCTGCTGCAGAAGATGAACCTTTCTTCTGATTATAATGCGTTGCGTAAAGTTTGGTCTCAATGTTCAAGCTTTCCATATTTATTTGACATTGCTGTCGTCAAAGCTCGGGTTCAGCATGGAAAACGCCATGCCGTTTGGCATTAATGCACTGTCATTATCAAAAGCGTACTGCTTGTGAGAAATAATTTAAAATCTAACCAACCATTTGCTAAATCATTTCTATAATAATTGAAATCGATTTGTGGCATGGCTCGGTAAGGACCGATATCCACTTCGTCAAAGATTTGGAACTGACGTGCGGAAATGGCTAAATTATAGTTTGGTTTGATAGTACGCAATACGTGCATATTGATTCGCATAACCATCAGTACTGCTACCATAATCAGAATCAAAATCGGTGAAATATTGTTTGTCACTGACTTTGGTGTAATCAATGTTTAAACGCCAGTTTTCAAGAAAAGAAGAACTATGGTTCCAATAGAACAAATGACGCTTACGATTATCACTGGTATATTCATCATAACGATCACGTCCTAAATATTCTCCTGCCAATCTACCTTCACCAACTGGCGTTAAATAACGGAATTCACCATTTAATTGCCATCCACGACGAGACATATATTTTGGTGCAAATGTGGCATCGTAATTGGGTGCAATATTCCAATAAATTGGTTGTTTATACCAATAACCATCTCGGCTAGAATGACCAACGGTTGGCATTAATAAACCTGAACGACGGCGATCACCAATCGGTAATTGCAGATAAGGAGTATAGAATACTGGCACACCTAATACTTTAAAACGTGCATGCCAAAATTCGGCATATTCTTCTTTGATGTGCTGACGAATCTCAGAGGCATCTACCGCCCAGGCATTATCGTCGGGTAAACAAGAGGTAAATGTCGCGTTTTTCATTAAGCGGTAATCATCACCTAACTCAATTTCTTGTGCTTTACCTCGACCTTGACGTCCTACAAGTTGGTAGTCTGCATCGGTTACGTTACCGTTTTTGCTATCTAAATTAAAACTCGCATCATTACCTAATAGATTGATTTGGTTGTCTTTATAATCAAATCCACCACGTAAATAAGCCCAACGTTGAACTTGTTTGACCTTCACCTGTTTGTTTAACTTCAACTGAATTACCAACTAAATGGCGGTTTCCTTGTTTCAAATCGACATTGCCTTGATAAATCGCCTGAGTTGGCTGATTAATCTCTGCTTTATCTGCTTCAATATAAACCGGCAAATTATTGACATCACCTTTCACAACCTCACCAGTAAAATGAGGCACACCAAGTAAACATTGAGCATGCAGATCAGCCAAACTTTGTTGACTATAAAGTGCGGTCAGAATTGAGATTGAAATTAAGGTATATTTTTTATTCATAATTCAGCTCTTATTCAGATGAAATTAGGGGGATTATACTGGAACATCATTTACAACAACAGTTATTTGTATGGTCGTTGACTAATCCCACTGATTGCATAAAGGCATAGCATGTCGTTTCCCCAACAAAGACAAAACCACGTTTTTTCAACGCTTTTGACATTGCTTTTGAGGTTTCAGTTCTGGCGGGTACCACAGAAATATCGGGTACATCATTGATAATCGGTTGATGATTCACGAACGACCACACAAAATCACTGAAATTTTCACCGCACTTTTCCATAGCTAAATAGGCTTTGGCATTTTTCACGATGGCTTCCAGTTTTGCCCGATGGCGAATAAGTCCGACATTTCCATACAGCGATCAATATCTTGTTCGGTCATTTGCGCAATTTTAGCAGGATCAAATTGATGGAATGCTGCCCGATAAGCTTCACGTTTTTTCAATACAGTAATCCAGGAAAGCCCCGCCTGTTGCCCTTCTAAACAGATTTTCTCAAACAGCTTTTGACTGTCAAATTGCGGCTTACCCCATTCTTTATCGTGATAGTCGATATAAATCGGAAGTTTACCCACCCAAGGGCATCTCGTATTTGTACTCATACCATATCCTTTTTGAGTTGTTCATAGATAGCGACAAAATCAGGCATTACCCCGCGCCACAAATGGAACGAATGGGCGGCTTGCGCCACCAACATACCAAAACCATCGCTGACATTATTCAGACCTAAGGATTTACAGTAGGCAATAAAAGGCGTATCACTGCCTTTGGCATATTGCATGTCATAACAAGCTCGGGCCAATGATAAGATTGAGGCATCAACGGAGGCGGTATGCCCGCTTAATCCGGCCGAAGTTGCATTGATCACTAAATCGTAGGTTTGCGCGGGAATCGCATCCATTGCGACAGCTTCAATTGTGCCGTAAGGTTTGAACTTATCTGCCAGTTGTTGCGCTTTTTCTAGGGTGCGATTAGCCAAGACAATCTGCTGCTGTGCTTCCAATAAAGGCAGTAATACCCCTTTGGTTGCTCCGCCAGCACCTAAAATTAAAATGCGTTGTTGTGGCTGAATCCAACCTAAGCGTTGCAAATCTGTCACCAAACCGATGCCATCGGTATTGTCCGCATAGAGTTTGCCGTTAGCTAATTTTTTTAATGTATTACAGGCTTCTGCCAGTTTTGCCCGTTCGCTATGTTCTTCAGCGAGTGCATAGGCGCGTTCTTTAAATGGTGCGGTGATATTGCAACCTTGTGCCCCTTCAGCAAAAAAAGGTCTGTAATTGCTGCTCAAAATCCTCAAGATCACCTAATTTGGCAACATATTCCATCGTTTGCTGGGTTTGTGTGGCAAATAAGCGATGAATTAACGGCGATTTACTTTGAGCAATTGGATTGCCCCAAACGGCATAGAGCTGCATGTTTTATCCTTGTCTGAAAAGTTGGTTTGTGAGCAAATCGCGAATTTCCGATGGATTTTGTGCTTGACCAACAGCTTCATCAAGCACGGGGAAATCTGCCCCAAATTGGGAACGCACGGCATCTGCGCTGCGGCAAGGTGATTGACCGGTTAAGTTCGCGCTGGTCGAGGTGAGAGCAAAGCCTGTTTTTTCGCACAAGGCTTTGACGGCAAGATGAGTACATAAACGCACCGCAATACTATTAAATTGCCCCGTCAGGAAATCTGGAACCTCTGTCTTAGCCGGCACCACCCAGGTGATTGGATGATCGTATTGTGCCTGTAAGCGTGCAAGCTGTTCGTCAGACAAATGGGAAAAATCAACAAAGGGCTGCAAAAAATGCAAGCTCGGCGCGACTAAAATAAGGCCTTTTTCAATCGGACGCTGTTTTAAATCGAGCAATTTTCTGACCGCACTTTCACTCAGCGGATTACAGCCCAAACCGAATACCGCCTCAGTAGGATAGGCAACGACTTCATCTTGCATTAAACGGGCGGCAATTTGTTGTACATTCATTTTTCGTTCTCAAAAATATGTCGACAGCCTTTATTCGCACATTGCCACACTTGCTGTTCGGCAATTTCATTTTTTAATAGTGCGAGTGGAAAATGGCATTGTGGACAAGGCATGGCATAGGGTTTTGCCGGTAAAGAAAATTTACAATGGGGAAAGTTATCGCAACCATAAAAGATTTTCCCTTGTCGTCCACGTCGAGCAACTAAATGCCCTTTATGGCATTCCGGACAGTCAATGGATTGTTCTTCATCCTGTTGCTCATGTACCACAAAATCACAATTGGGATAATGACTGCAACCGATGAACATGCCAAAAGCACCTCGTTTGAGTTGGAGTGGGTTGCCACATTGCGGACAGGTTTCATCAAGCTCTTTCAACACCTTATGTTCTACCTTATGCAAGGGACGCAAATAATCACAGGTGGGATATGCTGTACAACCTAAAAACAGCCCTTTTTTACCCTGTTTCATTTGCAAAGGCGCGCCACATTGTGGGCAGTATTCTTCGTGTTTTGTGTGTTGGAAAAGACTTTGACTCATACGCTCTCCCTATGCTTGTAGCATTGCTTCCAATTCTTCCTGGGCCGCTAACCAATCCATTTCGACTTCTTCCAACGCTTTCTTCACCTCTACTTGCTGTGCCAAAAGTGCGGTCAATTTTTCTTTATTTTCTGCGCTGTAGAGTTCGGAATCAGCCAATTGATTTTCAATCTCCGCAAGTTTGGAGGCATGTTTATTCATTTTTTCCTCCAATTGAGTGATTTGTTTACGAAGAGGCGCGGTTTGTTGGCGAAGTTCGGCCTCACGACGTTTTTGTTCCTTGCGGTTTTGCATGGAATTTTCATTGTCGTCATTTTTCTCCGAGGATTTATTTTCTGGCGCACTATTTTGTTCATTCAGCCACTTTTGATAATCCTCTAAATCGCCTTTGAATTCTTCCACTTTTTTATCGTGTACTAAATAGAATTCTTCCACAGTATTGCGTAGTAAGTGGCGATCGTGAGAAACCACCACCAAAGAGCCCTCGTAATCCACTAGCGCTTCGGTTAATGCCTGACGCATATCCAAATCCAAATGGTTAGTTGGCTCGTCAAGCAGTAATAAGTTTGGACGTTGCCAAACAATCAGCGCGAGCACCAAACGGGCTTTTTTTCTCCACCGGAAAAGGCTTTCACCGCTTGATTAACTTTGTCACCATGGAACGCAAAACTCCCAAGATAATCCCGTACCTGTTGCTCCGTTTGCTCTGGTGCGAGTTTCTGCATGTGCCAGAGAGCGGATTCATCTGCACGTAGCGTATCAAGCTGATGTTGAGCAAAATAACCGAGTTGCACGCCTTTAGCTAATTGCACTAGTACCGGAAAGGGCGGTGAGCTCGCCGGCTAACAATTTAATCAAGGTTGATTTCCCTGCACCGTTTTTCCCGAGCAAACCGATGCGCGAACCCGGCACTAAATTCAGTTTAATTTTAGTTAAAATTTCTACCGCACTTTCACCGCTGCCATAACCTGCGCTCGCCTGTTCAATCATCACCAAAGGGCTCGGCAAGGATAGCGGTGGACGGAAATTCAAAGGTAAAAGGATTATCCACATAAGCCGGTGCAATCAGTTCCATACGCTCTAAGGCTTTCATGCGGCTTTGTGCTTGTTTGGCTTTGGTCGCTTTGGCTTTAAAGCGGTCGATATACTTTTGTAAATGAGATATCTTTTGTTGTTGCTGACGATACATGGCCGTTTGTTGTGCCAATTTGGTTGCCCGTTGCACTTCAAAGGAAGAATAATCGCCCGTGTATTCGTTGAGCTTCTGATTTTTCGATATGAAGGATTTTTTTCGTCACAATCGGATCGAGAAAATCACGGTCGTGGGAAATTAATACCAAGGTGCCTTGATATTGCACTAACCAACGTTCTAACCAAATAACCGCATCCAATCCAAATGGTTGGTTGGCTCATCCAGTAATAATAAATCTGATGGACAAAGCAATGCTTGCGCCAAATTTAAACGCATTCGCCAACCACCAGAGAAGGATTTCACTGGTTGAGCGATTTCGTCTTGGTTAAAAGCCTCAAACCATGTAATAAGGACGCCGCGCGAGATTGGATCGTCCAAGCATCTAAGGTTTCTAATTGCCCGTGAATGCGCGCAATCGCATGGCCATCATTACGTTCATTGGCGTCGTTAAGTTCCTGCTGCAAATGGCAATATTCGCGATCCCCTTGAATCACATAATCAATGGCGGGAATATCCAATGCTGGCGTTTCTTGATTCACCCAAGATACCCGCCAGTTGGATGGATAAGTGACCTCGCCGCCCTCTGGCGTTAATTCTTTTTTTAATAGGGCAAAAAGAGAAGACTTACCGCAACCATTCTTACCTACCAAACCGACTTTTTGTTTCGGATTGATGGTTGCTGTGGCATTCTCGAGCAATTCGGTTTGCCCGCGCTTTAGGGAAATATTATTAAATACAATCATTTTTTCGAATACATCTGAATTTGTGCCTATTTTGCAATATTTTTCCTTTTCTCGGAACAGTCTATTCCAATTTTATCGATATTTCTGCCTGAAAAAACACGTATAATGACGCTCAACAAATCAATCATGAGGAAATAAAATGAAGCTCTCTATTCTTAATCTCGCCCCTGTCCGAGAAGGACAAACTTATTTGCAAGCGGTTGAGTCTATGGTCAATCTTGCAAAACATGCTGAGAACATTGGCATTGAACGCTATTGGATTGCTGAGCATCATAATATGAAAAATTTGGTGAGTTCAGCGACCGCACTTTTAATTCAACATACGCTAGCCAACACGAAAACTTTGCGCGTGGGCTCGGGTGGCGTGATGTTACCGAATCATTCGCCTTATGTGGTAGCTGAGCAATATGGCACACTGGAGACGCTTTATCCAAACCGTGTTGAACTCGGTTTAGGGCGTGCGCCAGGAACTGATATGCAAACGGCTGCAGCACTTCGTCGTGGACGAAACAGCCTAGATTTCCCTGCGGAAATTGTGGAACTTCGCGGTTACTTTAAAGATTGCAATCCTGTTTCAGCTTATCCTTCCGCTGGCTTTGAATATACCGTTTTATATTTTAGGATCGAGCACCGAAAGTGCCTATCTTGCGGCAGAGCTTGGCTTGCCTTATGCCTTTGCTTCACACTTTGCGCCACGCATGATGGAAATGGCGGTGGAGATTTATCGCAAAAACTTCAAACCCTCTACCTATCTTGCTGAGCCTTATGTCATCTTAGGTGTGAACGCGATTGTTGCCGAAACCGATAAAGAAGCAAGACAACTGGCGACGACACAAACACTATTTTTCTTAAATGTGGTGACTAACGCGCAACAAAATTTACAACCACCGATGGCATCAGAAGAAGATGTTTGGAAAGCTCAAATGCACGCTCAAAAGAAACCACACTTTGGCCCAGTCGATTTCGAGGAAATCCCGATTTACAACCAAGAGCGTGCCGTAGTGGAACAAATGACCGCTTGTTCGTTTATCGGTAGTCCTGAAAGCGTGGAATTTCAACTCAAGCAACTCCGTGAACGGGTACATTTTGATGAAATTATGGCGGTGAGCTATATTTTTGATGAACAAAAACAAGCTCAATCTTACACGATGTTGAAAGCGATTGTGGATAAGCAATAGTGAGACAAAAAAATGAAAAAGTGCGGTGAAATTTCACCGCACTTTACAATCAAAAAAATATTAATAAGCCGTTTCTATCGGTAAACCAGCTTTTACCCAGCCATCAAATCCACCAATGACGCTAAACACATTTTCATAGCCTTGCTCAACGAGGAAAGTCGCCACATTTCGACTACTTACGCCATGATAACAACTCACGATAATCGGAGAGTCAAAATCCACCAGTTCTTCAAATTGTAAAAAACTTTGGTTAGTTAAATGAAACGCCCCTTTCGCATGGGAATAGGTAAAACGTTGTGGATCCCGAATGTCTGCAAGCATGGCGCCATTTTGCACCATTTCCCAAGCTTGTTCTGGACTAATTTCTTTAAACGACATGGTTTGTTCCCTTTGCGCGCTGTTTATACACGCCATCAAAAATAATCAGGCTCATCGCCAATACTAAACAAATGAATAACGGATAGCTGTCCGCATCCATTTTCTCTCCAATTAAAAATGAAATAATTACCATCAAAATGGTTTCAACATAACCTAAAAGGCCAAGTAAATTCATCGGCAACATATTGCTAGCAATAACATAAGCAATTAATGCCGCACCACTAATAAGCCCGAGCAATACCAATAATCCCCAAATATTAGGATTCGATTCCTGCACGGTAGCAAAATCGGTTTGAAGAGCAAAAGTAAACGCTAACTCGGCAATAAACTGCAATCATTTCTAACAAAAACGCACCAAGATCAGTATTTTTCAATGCTTTTCGTATAGAGAAAATAGGTCGTATAACCCACGCATATTACGATGGCTTCCCAAGATAATCCGCCTTTTAAAATGATGTTAGAGATTACCCCTACTGCCGCAATTAACACCGCAATGAATTTTCAATGTTGAAATTCGTTCTTTAAAAATGATCCGTCCCTGCGGCCACCATCACAATTGGCAACAATAAATAACCAAAAGAAACACTTAAGGAGCTGCCATTATTGGGGTGCCCACAAAAAGAGCCACATTTGATAACCCATTAATGCGCCACAAATGATATAGGAAAGGGCAAAGAGCGGTTGTTTTTTGATGCGTTTTATATGTTCCACTAATGCCTGTTTCTGCTTAAACATGATGACGGAAAGGGCTACGAAAGGGAATGTGAAAATCATCCGATAGCCGAAAATATCCGTGCCACTGAGCGGTTTTCAGTAGCGTGGAAAAAAATAATACATATAGCCAAATAAAAAGCGAGGCTAAAAAGTGAAATAAGTATGCCTCTTAACATAATAAATCCTTAGGTTAATTCTGCTTATTATTTTAGTCTAACATCTCCCAAAATGCACGAATTAGGGGGTTCACTAAATTTCTTTTTTGCACACAAACGCCTAAATCAAACGCTTCGACCGGATTATCTAAATTTAAACGAGACACGTCTTTTGCCATCGGGGTTATTATCAATCACCACATCGGGCAACATCGCTAATCCAAAACCGAGCGCCACCATTGGCACGATACCTTCGTGCCCTGCCACAGTGGCATAAATTTTTGGATGTTTAATATGTTTGCTACGTAGCCATTGTTCAATACGCTGGCGTGCCATTCCATCTAACGGCAAAATGAAAGGCATTTGCTGCCAATTGATGGGTTCTTCCTGTAATAATTGTGTGGCTAAACAAGCCACGCGAGGGGCAATTAATGAAAGAGAAATATCATCAATCTTATAAAACTCCAATCCTGTCGGCAGATTATTCGGTTTTCCCGCCAAAGCGAGATCCACTTGTTCCGATTGAATAAATTGCACCGCAGAAGCGGGGTCACCCGTTGTCAGTTGAATTTCAACTTTCGGATAACGCGTACGAAATTTGGCTAACACCTGTGGCAAGTGGCTATATGAAGCCGTAACTGAACAAAATAAGCGCAACTCTCCGCTTAATTCCGCTGAATTATCTCGCAGCTGACGCTTAAACTGTTGCCAGTTTTGCCATTCTGCTTTCGCAAATTGCAGAAATTTCTCGCCTTGTTCGGTTAAAGCGCACTTGTCGATTATCACGAATAAATAAAGGTTGTTCTAATTCCTCTTCCATGCGTTGAATCTGGCGTGAAAGCGTGGACGGCGACATATGATTTTGCGTAGCGGTTTTAGCAAAATTTTGTGTATCAGCAAGATGAAGAAATACTTGGAGGTCTTGAAAGTTCATATGTATCGTTAAAAGCAAAATGATCATTGCAAAAAAATTGCAACACTAAAGTGCGAATAATATCACTTTACGCAACAACTAAAAAAACCTTATAATCCATTTCACAACAAAAAACTATATTCAAACACAACCTCATACACATTAATCAACATCATAGAAAGGATGAAAAATGGCTAACTATTTCAACACATTAAATTTACGCGAAAAATTAGACCAATTAGGTCGTTGTCGTTTTATGGATCGCAGCGAATTTGCTGACGGTTGCAACTACTTAAAAGGTAAAAAAATCGTTATCGTAGGTTGTGGTGCACAAGGTTTAAACCAAGGTTTAAATATGCGTGACTCAGGCTTAGACATTTCTTATGCATTACGTCCAGAAGCGATTGCAGAAAAACGTGCTTCATTCCAACGTGCAACCGAAAATCGGCTTTAAAGTGGGCACTTACCAAGAGTTAATCCCAACTGCAGACTTAGTGATCAACTTAACACCAGACAAACAACACTCTAAAGTGGTGGCTGATGTGATGCCATTAATGAAAAAAGATTCTGCATTCGGTTACTCACACGGTTTCAACATCGTTGAAGTGGGTGAGCAAATCCGTGAAGACATCACTGTAGTCATGACTGCACCAAAATGTCCAGGTACTGAAGTACGTGAAGAATACAAACGTGGTTTCGGTGTGCCAACATTAATCGCAGTTCACCCAGCAAATGACCCACGTGGTGAAGGTATGGCAATTGCGAAAGCATGGGCGGCAGCAACTGGTGGTGACCGTGCGGGCGTATTAGAATCTTCATTCGTCGCAGAAGTAAAATCTGACTTAATGGGTGAACAAACCATTCTTTGCGGTATGTTACAAGCAGGTTCTATCGTATGTTACGACAAATTAGTCGCAGATGGTAAAGATCCAGCATACGCAGGTAAACTGATCCAATACGGTTGGGAAACTATTACTGAAGCATTAAAACAAGGCGGTATCACATTAATGATGGATCGCTTATCAAACAGCGCAAAATTACGTGCATTTGAACTCGCTGAGCAAATCAAAGAAAGCCTTGGTTTCTTATATTACAAACACATGGATGACATCATCAGCGGTCACTTCTCAGCAACCATGATGGCAGACTGGGCGAACGGTGATAAAGACTTATTAGCATGGCGTGAAGCAACTGGCAAAACTGCCTTTGAAAACTGCACCAAAAGCAGACGGCATCAAAATTCTCTGAACAAGAATACTTTGATAACGGTGTGTTAATGGTAGCAATGGTGAAAGCAGGTGTTGAATTAGCCTTTGATGCAATGGTGGCAAGCGGTATCTATGAAGAATCAGCTTACTATGAATCACTTCACGAATTACCATTAATCGCTAACACTATCGCGCGTAAACGTTTATATGAAATGAACGTAGTAATTTCTGATACTGCAGAATACGGTAACTACTTATTCTCTAACGTAGCGACCCCTATTCTTGCTAAAGAAATCATTCCAACCTTACAAAAAGGTGATTTAGGTGAACCAACGCCAGCAGTTGCTATCGACAACATTACTTTACGCGATGTAAACGATGCAATCCGTAACCACCCGGTTGAATTAATTGGTCAAGAGTTACGTGGCTATATGACAGATATGAAACGTATCGCAGTTGCAGGTTAATTATTAAATCGTTAAAATTTAAGCCAGCTTATTCAATAAGTTGGCTTTTTTTATAATCCCAAGGAATTAATATGAAAAACAACAAAATTTTTAACCGCACTTTTAAAATGAGTTTAGTCGCTGCAGCTCTTGGATTGGTAAATTCAGCGCTAGCAGCCGATGTGGCTTGTAATAGTAGTGGCGTGACAATTACTGGACAAAGTGGGGGTGTGTTGAATCAATGTTCGATTAATCCAACCAGTCCAACAAATGATCCTGAATGGGGTTTTCTATCCGCAGTAACAATGACAAACTCAAGCGGACAATTAAATAATGTTAATGCTTCACTATCTATTCCAGCAAATAGACATCATTCTTTTGCGGTAATGAATATCACTAATTCCACAACTGAAATCAATGGTGGAACCTATAGTATTACTAATCCTAACAATGCAGATGCTAATGGTTATTTATTTGAGTTAAATAATTCAACGGTAACCATGCATAACTCAAAAAGTCTTGATGGGTGATAACAACCAAGACTCCATATTAGAGGCATTTGCTCTGAATCAGAAGAGTAAATTAACATTAAACAATGTGAATGTAACATCAAACAATGATAGTTCTATTTTTGTATATGAAGCGGAGAATCAAGCTCGGCCAGAATTGATCGTTAATAATTCCAATGTTTCAATTCCTCAAGGTGGAATCATTGCTTTAAGATCTGGGGTTGGCAGAAGTTATCAACAGTCACTTCTCTGCGACCTTTAATAACTCAACAATAAGTGCTTTTGCCCTCGCTGGCGCTGAAAGCATCAAGTTAAGTGACACAAAAAGCCTTACAGAAAATATCCAACTAACCTTTAATAATTCTACTGTTTCTGGAGTTACTACTACCGACCGCAATAGCGTGCTCAACTTAAACTTAAATAATAGCAATTGGACAACTAAAGCTTTCACTGATGAAGATGGCGTGGTTCAAACAACAAGCTTAACTAATTTGGCTCTTAATAATGGCGTAGTAAATCTAGCCAATGATAACTACCAAGGTATCATTATTCGTGGCAACCTCACTGGCTCAGGTACCTTCAACCTCAACACGAATATCGCTGAAAACAAAAGCGATAAAAATCGTTGTTAAAGGTACAGCTGAAGGTAATCATAAAATTGGGGTAACTAACCAAGGTGCAAATGTTGCTAACGGAAAAGTGACACTTGTAGAAACCAATGGTGGTAATGCGGCATTTAGCTTAACTAACCCGAATAATCGTGTAGATTTAGGGGCTTACCAATATTTCCTAACCAAAGAGGGAAATAATTGGGTATTAGCACATTCTAAAAATGCAGTCACCCCAACTTCTCCTGCAGCACCTGTAACACCAGTTACGCCAAACAAACCAGTAATGACTCCAAATAAACCTGTAGCAACACCTACTACTCCGGTTCTACCAAGCACTCCATTACTTTCAGACTTAGCAAATGCACAAGTATCTCTTCGCCAAGCACAATTACTTTTAGTGGAAGATGATCTAAGTGGTATCCATCAACGCCTAGGTGAAGTGAAAAATGGTGAAAAAGGCAATGTGTGGGTTCGCAATGTGAATTCTCGCCAAAAATTAGCCGCACTTTCGACTGGTGAGAGTGAAACTTCTGGCTTTAAACAAAACGTACATAGCTTACAAGTGGGCGCTGATTCTGCTGTAACAGATAATCTCCGTGTTGGTGGATTTGTTGGTCGTAGCCAAGCAAACGTTGATTTCAGTGGTTATTACGGTGATGGCAAAGTAAGAAGCAACAGCGTGGGCTTATATGCAGCTTACCTTGCAGATAACGGTATTTATGTAGATAACATTGTGAAATACAGCCGTTTACACGCTAACTCGGATCTCACCGAAAAACGTCATTACAACGCTTATACGATTTCGAGTGAATTAGGTAAACGCTTTAGCCTTGCGAATGATTGGACAGTTACTCCGCAAGCACAATTAGCGTGGACACATATTTCATCACAAGAGAATGAAGATAGCTTATCTTCTGTGTATTCTCGAATTGGTTTACGTGTAGCGAAAGGCTTTGCATTAAGTAATGGTTGGAATTTACAACCTTACGCAGAAGTGAATGCGATTACTAGTAAAAACCGTAGCAGCAAAATTCATTACACAAACAGTGCGCTTGATGTTGCAAGCAGCCGTGGACGTTTTGAAAGTGCGGTCGGTTTAAATGCTGGATTTGCAAATCATCGTTTTGGTTTAGAAGTAAGCCGTGCTGACGGTAAAAACTTCGACAAACCTTATGCAATTCAAGCAGTTTATCGCTATCAATGGTAATATAAAGAGGGCGGAATAAAATCCGCCCTTTTTCTCTTTTTACTGAATAAATAATATGTCAAAACCTTTCCCTTCCCGCGCATTTACAACCAAACGAACGGCAAAACCTACTCGTTCATTTTAAGCCTAAAAGCGAAGCTACTCACACTAGAACAAACAATCGTTGTTTTTATTTAACAAACCGTTTGATGTGCTAACACAATTCACCGATGAAAACGGCCGAGCGACATTAAAAGATTTTATTGCCATTCCTAATGTGTACGCAGCAGGACGATTAGATCGTGATAGCGAAGGGCTACTGATTTTAACGAATAATGGTGAAGTGCAACATCGTTTGGCGGATCCTAAGTTTAAAACAGAAAAAACGTATTTTGTGCAAGTGGAAGGTATTCCTGAAGAAACTGACTTAGACAAGCTTCGTCAAGGTGTTGAATTGAAAGATGGGATGACGAAGCCAGCAAAAGTGCGGTTGATTTCAGAACCAGATTTTCTCTGGCCTCGCAATCCTCCTATTCGTGAACGTCAAAATATTCCAACGAGCTGGTTGGAAATCAAAATTAGTGAAGGGCGTAATCGACAAGTGCGTAGAATGACGGCACATATCGGCTTTCCGACATTACGACTCATCCGTTATCAAATGAGCCATTTAACACTTGATGGACTAAGTAATGGTGAATATCGCCGTTTGAATGAAGAAGAAATGCGTGCGTTATTCAAACAACTTCATTTGAACAACGCACATTAAGATTAGAAACGTTGAGCGGGTTGTGCGTTTTCAACTTGCACGAAAAAGCCTTTATCATTCAAGATAATGCTGTAATCGGTAACATATTTAACGCCGTTGGTTTCCACTATCGCATTACAGCTGCGAATGCCTTGTTGTGGATAAGATTGCGTTTCACGGGCTTGCGAGATTTGTTTCACTGTCATTTGGGTGTTAGTCGCAGCACCTTGTTTTTTGAAGGCATCAGATAATACCGCAAAAACTTTTGAATCATTACATCTTGGTACGACGACGGATTTTGTCACCATACTCGCTGTTTTTTGTGCGACAGCATCTACTTTCTTTTCAGTGACTTTTTCAACAGATTTTTGGTTCCGCTTTCTTCACTTCAGTTTTAACCGCTGGTGTTTTTTTAGCAATCACTTTTTCAGGTTTAGCTGATTCTTTAACGGCACTTTGTTTGCTTTTTCGCTACCGTCTTTTTGTCTTTTACTGCAGTTTGCTTAGTTTTTTTCTACTGGCTGTTTGCCTTTTCGTTTTTTTGCTCGGCTCTGCTTTTAGCCGCTTTATTTGTCGTTTTCACTTTTTTTATTTTTTTCTTTTTTTCGTTACCGCTTTTTTTCGCTTCGACAATTTTAGCTGGCTTTTTCGCTTCTGCTTTTTTTGGCATCGGCTTTATTTTTCGCTGTTTTTAGCTGCGGTTTTAGGCGTAGTAGCTTTCTTGGCTTCCACTTTTTTTAACTGCTGTTTTCACTGACTGGTTTTGAGTTGATTTTGCCGTATGATTTGGCGATGCTGCAAAGGCCAAAACAGGTAACAAGGCAAAAAAATCACCGCGAGTAATTTTTTTCATCCGTTATTCTCCTTAAACAAAAAGTGCGGTCAAAATTAACCGCACTTTGAAATCATTTATAAATTAAAGATAGTAGTGTTCTACGTAGTTTAATTTATCGTCAAGTTTTAACACTAACGGTTGACCGGTTGGGATTTCAAAATCCATGATTTCCGCATCAGAAATACCGATGATGTGTTTTGCTAATGCACGAAGTGAGTTACCGTGCGCCACCACTAAAACACGTTTACCAGAAAGCATTGCTGGTGCAATTTGATCTTCCCAGAATGGTAATGCGCGTTCTAAGGTTAATTTTAAGTTTTCTGCGTTTGGTACCACATCAGATGGAATGTTCGCATAACGACGGTCGTTATGGGCAGAGTTTGGATCTTTCGGATCTAAATCTGGAGGAGAAATGTCATAAGAACGACGCCAGATATGAACTTGTTCGTCACCGTATTGTTCTGCGGTTGCTTTTTTATCTAAGCCTTGTAATGCACCGTAGTGACGCTCATTTAAACGCCAGTTTTTCACTTGAGGAATCCATAATTGGTGAGATTCTTCTAACACGATGTTACAGGTTTTGATTGCACGAGTTAAAACAGAGGTGAAGGCGATATCGAACTCATAGCCTTTTTCGAACAATTTTTTACCCGCTGCTTTTGCTTCTTCTACGCCGCGCTCGGTTAAATTCACATCACGCCAACCGGTGAATAAATTTTTTGCGTTCCACTCACTGAAACCGTGACGAATGAATACTAATTCCATAAGGATCTCCTAAGTATTAATAAAAAAATGAATGGCTCTGTTATAGCAAAAAATCGTTATGTTTAAAAGTAAAAAGGCGGCATTTACTGATCTTTCGCAAAAAATCGCCTGTAAACTTTTAGCCACTCAAAAATAATGCTAGTATTTAAAGCTTTATTCGTCCCTTAATTTCTCTCAAGTTTAGATGTATGCAGCAAAGCAATCGTAGAAAAAAAATCTTATCAAAACTGACCGCACTTTTTGCTTGCGGTCTGCTTGGCTTTTCATCTTTAGCACAAGGCAACGATCTCACTCAAATTCAAAAACAAATTAAACAACAAGAATCGAAGATCGCCGAGCAAAAAAACGCGCACAAGCTAAACTCCAAGCCAGTCTTAAAAGATCAAGAAAGCAAAATTAATAGCGTTGTCGGTGAATTACGTGAAACAGAATTAAGCTTAAAAGAAATCCGCAAGCAAATGGCGGAAACCGAAAAGCAAATCAAGCAATTAGAAAAGCAAGAGCGTGTGCAAAAAGCGAAGCTCGCGAAGCAAATAGATGCCATTTATCGCTCAGGTGTAAATCCTTCTACCTTGGAAAGAATGCTTTCAGAAGATGCCAAAAAAGCGGAACGCATGAAAGTGTATTATCAGCACTTAAATCAAGTTCGCATCGATATGATCAACAATCTGAAAGCGACACAAGAGAGTTTAGCGAAACAGCGCGAGGCGATTTCAGGGCAACAAAAAAATCATCGCGATCAACTTTCTACGCAAAAGAAACAGCAGCAAGAATTACAAAAAGCGCAACAAGAACGTCAATCTACGTTAAATGAACTCAACAAAAACTTAACGAAAGATCAGAATAAACTGGAAACGTTGAAAGCGAATGAAAATGCCCTTCGCCAAGAAATTCAACGTGCAGAACAAGCCGCTCGCCAACAAGAACAACGTGAGCGTGAAGCCCTTGCACAGAAAAAACAAGCAGAAGAAAAACGGACCTCAAAACCTTACCAACCAACCGATCAAGAACGTAAGTTGATTAACAGTACCAGTGGTTTAGGTACCGCAGCTCGTCAATACAGTCGTCCAGTTTCCGGTCCGACATTGCATTCCTTTGGCTCAATCCAAGCAGGCGAAGTGCGCTGGAAAGGTATGGTTATCGGTGCACCAACGGGTACAGCGGTAAAAGCCATTGCAAGTGGTCGTGTTATTCTCGCCGGCCATCTTAACGGTTATGGTTATATGGTGATTGTGAAGCACGGCGACAGCGACTTGAGTTTGTATGGTTTCAACCAAGCGGTATTTGTGAAACAAGGTCAGCTCGTGTCTGCGGGACAAACCATTGCACAAGTGGGGAATACAGGTGAACTCTCAAAACCGGCGCTTTACTTGGTATCAGCCGTAAAGGGGTACCTGTGAATCCGGCTGGGTGGATTAAATAATGGCAAGGTTCTTTCAAAGTGCGGTCAAAAATACGATTATTTTTTCAGCCGCACTTTTCTCTACATTTACTTTTGCACAAGGCAAACTGGCTATTGTGATTGATGATATTGGCTATCATCCGAAAGAAGATGCAGAAATTTTAGCGATGCCAAAGGAAATCTCTGTCGCCATCATTCCTGCCGCGCCATATGCCAAAATTCGCAATCAGCAAGCGAAAGCGCAAAATCACGATATTCTTATTCATATGCCGATGCAGCCAGTCAGCAATATTAAAATTGAAGAAGGTGGTTTGACTTTAGGCTTGTCTGAAGCGCAAGTGAATGAGCGAGTAAAAAAAGCGAAATCTATTGTGCCAAATGCTATCGGAATGAATAATCATATGGGCAGTGCAGCAACAGCTGATGCCACATTAATGACTTATTTAATGACCGCACTTCGCGAGCAGCATTTATTCTTTTTAGATAGCCGTACTATTGGAAAATCAGTTGCGGGAAAAATAGCAAAAGAACAAGGCGTACGTGTATTAGATCGCCATATCTTTTTAGATGACAGCGATAATTTAGTGGATGTGCAACGCCAATTTCAAAATGCAATCCAATATGCACGTAAACATGGCTCAGCCATTGCTATTGGACACCCTCGTCCAAATACCGTAGCTGTATTAAAATCAGGAATGAAAAATTTACCCGATGATATTCAATTAGTCGGCATGGGCAGTTTATGGCGAAATGAAAAAATCTTGCCACCTAAACCATTTATCTTACTTTTTAATGATATTCCTGCGCCAACTTCCGTTGCGCCATTTGAGCCAATCCCTTTATTACGGGGCGTGCCAAGATAATAATATATAGAAGAAGTGTTGATATATTGTTATATGTAAACTTAAAGAAATTTACGTAAATTTACAAAAAAATTTACCTTAAATGTTGATAAAAGAGGTAAGAATATGACATTTCAAGGTTGCAACGTTATTTTCCTTTTGCTAGAATTCGCCCAGAAAGGCTTTTATTAGCCTTTTTGTATACAAAAGGTGCTATAACACAAGCGTGTAATAGCATAAGTCTATTGGCTAACCAATTTTATAAGGTTACATTCATTATGAAAAACAACAAATTCATTAAATTTAGTTTAACAGTAGCGTGTGCAGCGGTATTAGCAGCATGTGGTTCTAGCGGCGGTAGCAGCAACAATGATGAAGCAGCTCAAAAAGCAGCAGCTCAACAACAAGCAGCTCAGCAACAACAAGCAGCAGCTGAAGCAGCAGCTAAAGCGAAAGCAGAAGCTGAAGCAGCGGCAGCGCAAGCAGCAGCTGCAGAAGCAGCAGTTGCAAAAACAATTGATGTTGGTGCTAAATTTGTTAAGAAAAATCAATCTAACTTAAACGTTGGTGAAGGTGTAGAAACTAACAGCAAATCTTCTGTTGCTCCAACTAACATGACAGTTGAATTACACCCAAGCTTAGATACTATCGTTGTGGCGGTTCCATTAAACGCTGATGGTTCTGTGAACACTCAAGCAAAACAAGCTTACTTAGAAGATTTTGATTTCCGTGGTAATACAGCGAATACTACTGGTCAACACACTTTAAGTCACATTTACAAAACAGCTAATGGTAGCACAAATGTAGGTGCGGCACGTAATGGCGGTGAAGCTTCAACCAAAACAGATACTAAAGGTAATGATACTGGTTTAGCATATGTTTATGAAGATGGTCGTTTAAACTATACTCGTAAGGCTGAAGGTAAAAACGTAGTTGATACAAAAGACGCTCGTACAGATGCTCGTTTAGCTGATTCTGTTGCTGAAGTATACGGTCACAGAACTTTCGTTGATGGTGATTCTGAAGTGAAAAACATTGCTGATGGTGATACTGTATTAGCGAATGCGCCATTCACAGCAAAAGATGCTGATGGTAAATATACCGCAGGTTCTAAATTGAACTATGTTCAATACGGTCGTGTAACATCTAAATTACACGCAGTACAAGAAGCAGATCTTAAAGATGGTAAAGATGTTGCTCAATACGGTACTAAAGTAGCAAGCTTCGGTGGCTACGGTGAAAACGGTACTGAAGATAACTACTTCTATCGTGGTGTAAATAACACTCCATACAGCGCAACTTTAGCAAGCGATCTTAAAAATATTTACTTCGGTTCTGAAGCACCAGCTGGTAAATTACACTACCAAGGTCACGCAGTTACTTATAACCTAGACAAAGACTATGAAGATAAATCAGGTCTTCCAAATGCTTTAGGTGCGGAATACGCATTAGTAAGTGGTACTCACGTTGCAGCTGACATTGATTTAGCAAGCAAAAATGTAACTGGTAACCTTTACAACAGATGGACAGAAACTAATACTCAACAACAAGTTAAAGAACACAATGTTGAGTTAGCTAACTTCACTGGTACATTAGCAAATAACGGTAGCATCTCTGGTAGCGCAACTAAACACGATGGTGCTCAAGGTGTGTTAAAAGCTAGCTTATACGGTGCACAAGCACAAGAGTTAGGTGGTGTGATTTCAAGTAATGACACTGCGAACAACTGGGGTGCATCATTCGGTGCTAAAGTACAAAATACTCCATTTGTTGCTCCACCTGTAGTTACTCCAGCTCCAGTTCCAGCTTGGGGTGAAAGTACAGACGCAAATAACGCAAAATAATTTTTTGAGTTATATTTAATATTCAGACAGCCCATGAAAATGGGCTGTTTTTTTCTATCGTTGAGGACTTATGAAAAAATCAACATTATTACTCACTCTTGCAAGTATTGCATTACCCACTTATGCTCAAACGTCTCCCGCTCCTGTACAGGAAAGAGACCCATTGCAAAATGAAGCGAGCATGCCAAATATTAATCAAAAAAATCTAAAGGAAGACTTGCTGAGAAAACAGCGTTTATCTGAGCAAAGTGCGATGGCGCAAGAAAATCAAGGTAATAGTGTTGCTAGATTTACTGGAAAGCAGTTAGCTGAAAATCCAGCCCTGTTAGAACGTTTATTTTTAGAAGCGCTGGTTAATCCAAATAAAGCGGTTCTTCCTGTTTATATCCAAATTTATGAATCTGTTCCTAATGCAGATCGCTCTTTAATTGATTGGGCGAAGGCGATTCTTGAAAGAGAAGAGGATTTGAATAAATCCGTTGCTTCATACCGTAAACTTATTTCTGATTTCCCTGAAAATAATTTTATCCGCTATCAACTTGCTGAAACCTTGTTCTATAATCAAGAATACGAAGCAGCAAAAACACAGTTTGAAAGACTTCGTGCTTCTACCCAAAACGCTCAAGATGTTGCGGTATTTGATAAATTTATTGAAGTAATTGATAGCAAAGAAAACTGGAATTTCTCTTTCTCAACAACTTTCTTAAATGATAAAAACTTAGCAAACTCTGCGAAACAAGGGACTAAGATGGCTGTTGGTAGTGGCGAGGTAACCTATAATACCCCTCGTCAAACAGGTCAAGGTCTTGGTTTGTCTGTTGGTGCAGATAAACGTTGGAGTTTATCTAACGGAAAATACGTTGCTTTTGATAGCAGTATGAGTTCTAGATATTACTGGGATAATAAAAAATATAATGATTTAATCGGACATATTGGTTAGGATACGGTTATTCTGATGCTCGTTTTAATGTGCAAGTGACACCATATATTAGCAAACGTTGGTATGGTGGTGGTTTAAATGGCGGAGATAGCTTAAAACAATACACTGATACTTATGGTGCAAGTTTATCAATGGGGTATTGGTTAAGTCAAAACTTTAAGTATTCTGCACTTTATAACTTTGGTTATGAACGTTATAGAAAAGAAATCGATAAACGAAATTATAATGGTGCCGTTCATTCTTTAACGAATTCATTGATGTTTATTCCTAGCTCAACCCAATTCTGGTCAATTTCATTAGATTTAACAAAGAAATATGCAGCTGACAGATCAAATGCTTACAATCGAATTGGTACCCGTTTAACTTGGGGACAAGAGTGGCCACTCGGTATTACAACCAGTACAACACTTGGTTATGCAAAACGTCATTATCTTGAACAATCGTTTATAGGTATGAAACAGCGCAATAACGAATATAGTGCTTCTGTTTCTCTTTGGCATAAACAATTCCACTATGCTGGTTTTACACCAAAAGTCACTTGGTCGTATAGTAAAACGAAAAGTAATATGGCGATTTATTCATACGATAAAAACCAAGTCTTTATCGAAGTGGGTAAAAGTTTCTAAATGTAAAAAAGTTGGATTTCAAAGGAATCCAACTTTTTTATTATCGACAATATTTGAAATAATCTATTTCTGCTCTCTTTCCCATAAATCAGCATACTTCACAAAGGTGGAGTGGGCCGAAAGTACTGCAAGTAGAAAACCTTGTTTTCCATCTAAGAAACCGGCTTTTAAAATGTACATTTTGACAAAGCACCCGATGGCATGGCTAACACCTTGCCACAATGTTGCTTTTTTTACCTTTGGCTTGGCGTTGATCTGCCCAAGCTTTGGCGTAGCCCGCAGATTTCACCAAATAGTGATGAATGCTTTTATAGGTGAAATGCTCCAAATCCCCAGTTAATTTCTGTACTTTCGTGTTTTCAGGATAAACCACTTTTTCATGTACGAGTGAATCATTATATCCAGCATAATTTGTGCGATATAAACGCACTACATAATCGGGGTACCAACCTGAATGACGAATTTCACGTCCAAACACTTCACTCACACGAGGAATATCATAAACCGTATTTGGCGTATCTTGTTGAACCGCTTGTTGAATAGATTCACGAAGTTTCGGTGTGACGCGCTCATCGGCATCTAGCCATAAAACATAATCACTGGTGACATATTGTTGTGCTCGTTGGCGTTGCTTGCCAAAGCCAGGCCAATCAGGATGCGAGTAAAATTTTGCACCATATTGTTCTGCAATTTCTTGGGTATTATCAGTACTGCCTGAATCGACAATAATGATTTCATCTACCCAATCTTTTACAGTATCAAGACATTGAGCAAGATCTGCCGCTTCATTTTTGACAATCATGGCAACGCTAATTGTTGGCATATTTTGATCCTTTTTTTGCTATACTAGCCGAAGTTTTTGTAAGTATAACCGAATTTATTTTATGTGGCGTTTTTTTTATACCTGCCTGATGTATCTGATTCAGCCTTTTGTGCTGTTCTTCATGTTGCTACGAAGTCTCAAAGCTCCGAATTATCGCAAGCGTTTAGGTGAGCGATATGGTATTTATGCGAATCTTACTAAGCCCATGCAAGATGGGCTCGTCATTCATGCTGCATCGGTAGGGGAAGTGATTGCCGCTACACCGCTAGTAAAACGTATCCAGAAGGAATATCCACATTTACCAATTACGTTTACAACGGTTACACCAACAGGCTCTGAACGTGTAAAAGCGGCGTTCGGGGATAGCGTGACGCATTGTTATTTGCCTTACGATTTACCTTGTGTCATCAATCGTTTTATTGATTTTATTCAGCCTAAAGTATTCATTGTCATTGAAACGGAGCTTTGGCCAAATTTGATTGATTGTTTGGCTCATCGACATATTCCTTTCATTGTGGCGAATGCTCGTCTTTCTGCGCGTTCAGCGAGACGTTATGGCAAAGTCAAACAACATCTACAACGAATGTTTTCTCAAATCAGCTTGATTGCACCGCAAGATAGTATTAGCGGAAAGCGTTATTTAGCGTTAGGTTATGAGAAAGATCGTCTGCAATTAACCGGCAATATCAAATATGATCTTGTGGTCAGTGACGAGTTACTCAAAGACATTGCAATACTTCATGAGAGCTGGGCGAAAGATCGTCAGATTTGGATTGCGGCGAGCACCCATGAAGGGGAAGAAGAACTCATTTTACAAGCGCATCATTTGTTATTAAAAAAACATCCAAACTTGCTGTTATTGCTTGTACCTCGTCATCCTGAGCGTTTTAATCCTGTGGCAGATTTAATTGAAAAAGCCCACTTTAACTTTATTCGTCGTTCAACGGGGAGATTCCTTCAGAAAATACTCAAGTGATTCTGGGTGATACCATGGGTGAATTGATGTTGATGTATGGTATTTCTGATATTGCGTTTGTAGGCGGCAGCTTGGTCAAACATGGGGGACATAATCCTCTAGAGCCTCTAGCCTTTAAATTACCCGTTGTGAGCGGAAAGTATACTTTCAATTTCCCTGAAGTCTTTACTTCGTTGCTAGAAGTACAAGGTGTATTGCAAATCAACTCAACAGAAAAAAAGCATTGGCAGATATTATTGATAAGTTATTGAATTCAAAAGAGGCAAGTCAACGTTTAGGTAATGCAGGCTATGAGGTGTTAATTGAAAATCGTGGTGCATTACAGCGACTTTTAGATTTGCTTCATCCTTATTTAACGAATATTTCGGAGAACCATAAATGACAAGCGTAATTTACCCCGGCACGTTTGACCCGATTACCAATGGGCATTTAGATATCATTGCGCGAAGTGCGGTCATTTTCCCGAAAGTTTTTGTCGCGGTTGCGAATAGTCCGAGCAAAAAGCCATTGTTCTCATTGGAAGAACGCGTTGAGCTCGTGCGTCAATCGGTCGCTCATTTGTCTAATGTGGAAGTATTTGGATTCTCTGATTTACTGGCGAATGAAATTAAAGTCAAAAAAATTACTGCCATTATTCGTGGCGTGCGCACAACAACGGACTTCGAATATGAATTACAACTGGCTGCGTTAAACCGTTTATTAACCGATGGTGTGGATAGTTTGTTCTTCCCTCCAACAGAAAAATGGGCGTTTGTGTCTTCCACGATTGTACGAGAAATTTATTTGCACCATGGTGATGTGAAAGAACTGGTGCCGGAAGCCGTCTATTTAGCCTTAAAAGCTCGTCGTGAATGAAAAAAACACTTCTAATTTTAACCGCACTTTTAGCGTTAACCGGTTGTGGTACGGTGGTGAAATTAATTGACCCATCGGAGAAATACACACCTTACGGGGGTGCGGCTTATGATTTAGAGATGGCACAAAAATGGGGCTTACCTATTTTAGATTTGCCACTGTCATTTTTATTAGATACCGCATTGTTGCCTTATGCGTGGTCAAATTAATTTGCATTAAGATATGAAACTTAATCCTCAGCAACAACAGGCTGTCGAATATGTCAGCGGGCCTTGCTTGGTACTAGCAGGCGCAGGCTCGGGCAAGACTCGCGTGATCATCAATAAGATTGCTCATTTGATTGAACATTGCGGTTATTTACCCTAAACAGATCGCCGCCGTGACCTTTACCAACAAAGCCGCTCGTGAAATGAAAGAGCGTGTAGCCCATTCCATTGGTAAAGAAAAAAATCCAAAAGGATTGATTGTTTCTACTTTCCATACCTTAGGTTTCGACATTATCAAACGGGAATATAAAGCCTTAGGCTTTAAATCGAATATGACCTTGTTTGATGAGCACGATCAACTTGCCTTACTAAAAGAACTGACGGCAGATGTACTGCAGGAAGATAAAGACTTACTGCGTGAATTAATTTCCGTTATTTCTAATTGAAGAATGATTTGGTTTCGCCAAAACAGGCTTATGCCTTAGCGAAAGATGCCAAATATCAAACCTTTTGCAAAAATGTTATGAGCGTTATGCGGCGCAAATCCGTGCTTATAATGCGTTGGATTTTTGATGATTTGATTATGTTGCCGACCTTGCTCTTCAAAACAGAACGAAGAAGTGCGGTCAAAAATGGCAGGAGAAAATTCGCTATCTGTTGGTGGATGAATATCAAGATACCAACACCAGTCAATATGAACTCATCAAACTACTCGTTGGCGAGAGAGCTTGCTTTACGGTGGTAGGAGATGACGATCAATCCATTTATTCTTGGCGAGGTGCTCGTCCACAAAAATATGGTGCGCTTGCGTGATGACTTTTCCGCGTTTGCAAGTCATCAAATTAGAACAAAATTATCGTTCTACTCATCGTATTTTTGCATTGTGCCAACATTTTTGATTGATAACAACGAGCACGTGTTCGATAAAAAAACTGTTTTCCAACTTGGGCGAAGGTGAAAAACTGCAAGTGATTGAGGCGAAAAATGAAGAGCATGAAGCCGAACGGATTGTGGCGGAATTGATTGCTCATCGTTTTAGCCGTAAAACCAAATTTAAGGATTATGCGATTTTATATCGCGGTAACCATCAATCCCGTCTATTGGAAAAAGTGCTGATGCAAAACCGTATTCCATACAAAATTTCTGGTGGAACGTCTTTTTTCTCTCGAGCTGAAATTAAGGACATGATGGCCTACTTGCGTTTGTTGGTGAATCAAGATGATGATGCGGCCTTTTTGCGAATTGTGAATACACCGAAACGGGAAATTGGTACAGCAACTCTACAAAAATTAGGTGAGTTGGCACAGGAAAAACATATCAGCTTATTTGAGGCGATTTTTGAGTTTGAACTGATGCAACGAGTCACGCCAAAAGCCTATGATGCCTTGCAAAAATTTGGTCGTTGGATTGTGGAGTTAAACGATCAAAGTTTACGTTCCGATCCTGAAACGGCTGTGCGTTCTTTACTTTCTTCATTGCATTACGAAGAATATTTGTATGAGTATGCCACCAGCCCGAAAGCCGCCGAAATGCAAAGTAAAAAAACGTGGCAACCTTATTTAGCTGGATAGAGGATATGCTCAAAGGCGATGACGTGAATGAGCCAATGACTTTAAACCAAGTGGTCACTCGTTTAACGCTACGCGACATGATGGAACGCGGTGAAGACGATGACGAGAATGATCAAGTGCAATTAATGACATTGCACGCATCCAAAGGCTTAGAGTTTCCCCATGTGTATTTAATTGGTATGGAAGAGGGGATTTTACCCCATCAAACTAGTATTGATGAAGACAATGTAGAGGAAGAGCGCCGTTTAGCCTATGTGGGCATTACGCGAGCACAACAAACGCTGACTTTTTCTCTTTGTCGTGAACGACGTCAGTTTGGCGAGTTAATTCGCCCAGAGCCGAGTCGTTTCTTGGCTGAGTTGCCACAAGATGATGTGCAATGGGAAAAAGATAAGCCAAAATTGACGGTAGAGCAGAAGCAACAACAAACATCAAGTCAGCTTGATCGTCTACGAGCAATTTTAAAAGGCTAGAGATGATTAAAGTGCGGTGAGAAATTTATTTGTTTTTCAACCGCACTTTATTTACACAAAATGTAGATAAATCAAGCAACCAAAACGACTTTTACAAAAAATGATTTGACTTATTTTCAAAAAAACGTATTATACCGCCCACAAACCGATTGTGGTGAGATGGCCGAGTAGGCTGAAGGCGCTCCCCTGCTAAGGGAGTATGGGGTCAAAAACTCCATCGAGGGTTCGAATCCCTCTCTCACCGCCATTTGTTGTTAGTTTTATTTATTCTGCACCCGTAGCTCAGCTGGATAGAGTACTCGGCTACGAACCGAGCGGTCAGAGGTTCGAATCCTCTCGGGTGCGCCATTTTTAAATCGACTCTATCACTTAAAATGGTCACGAAGAATAAAAACATCACTACGCACCCGTAGCTCAGCTGGATAGAGTACTCGGCTACGAACCGAGCGGTCAAAGGTTCGAATCCTTTTCGGGTGCGCCATCTTCTCTCTTCAAACTTTTTCTTTTTTTATTAAAAAAACAATTAACGCTTTATTTGGTTATTTTTCGCGATCATCAATAGTTTTTTTAATAAATAATTTCCTTGTAAGTCTGTGACACTTCTAAAAACCGACATTCGTGATTTTATAAGGGAAATTTGTCTTGTACTCGACATTGTCATGATGATGGCCATGGAAAAACGTGTCTTACCCCTAATTTTTTTCTGCGAGTTGATTAATCACACGAAATCCCATTGGATGGGGTTTAGGCGCTTCATGGCAAATTAAAATATCGGCTTGTTCATTTTCAATGGCTTCGATATCAGAAGGGAAAAATAGACGTGCGATGACGTAATGGTACACCGCCACGCCAAATTTTTTTCTTGCGGGCTATATTGGCAATAGTGGATAGGGTCAAAAATACATCGGCTTATTGGGAGGCATCCAGATTTGTCCTCGGAATACGCCACCTAAGCCGGCAATGCGTTGACCTTGGATTTCAACAACACGATTATGCAAATTACGCGATTTCCAATGTGTACCCCAAATCGCCTCAAATGCGGCGACGGTTTTGCTGTCATGATTACCGTGAATAAACCAAATATCACAATGTTGTGCGAGTTTATCTAATTCATCAGGCGAAGAAAGTTGCAAGTCGCCCAAAATAATCAGGGCAACGTTGTCATTTTCTTGCACGAAAGGATAAAGATGTTCATAACTTCCGTGCGGATCGCCTGCGAATAAAATCATGTTATTTCTCAGTGGTCAATTTGCGTTTAGTATGTGGTAAACCTTCAAGTTCTTCATCATTTAACACTTTTTCCACAACAGATTTCACTTGGTTATAACGATCTAAATAACTTGGTGATTCAATTTCAATGTAAGGCACTTTGTATTTATCCAACAATTTCTTCAATAACTGTTGGAATTGTTGACGTTGTTTTTGACTGCCTAGACTACGTAAGCCATCATCCACCCATTTTGTGTTGTTTTTCAATAAAATGGTGACATCAAACGGGTATTCTTTGATCATGGAATCTAAGAACGGATGGGCTTTACCTTCATATTGAATACAAAACGCTTGCGTGGTAATGAAATCAGTATCAATAATCGCCACTTTATGGGCATGACGCACGGCGTAATCAATATAGCGTTGGTGGCCTAGCGCCATTTGTGGATAGTCAGAATATTGCATAGCTTGTTCATCACCACCTAATTTTTCAAAGACATATTCACGACCATATTCCCATGCAGAAGTGGTATTGAATACAGCAGCAAGCTTACCGACTAACACACTTTTACCACTACTTTCACCGCCTAAAATGGCAATAGTTTTCGCAAAGAATGGGCGGACTTCTTTTGGAATGAATTTCCAATATTGGAAAGGTGTAGTACGAATTTTCGTCGCAGATACATTAAAGAAAGAGCGGTCAGGATCCACTAAAGAAACTTCGAGACCCAAGTATTTTTCGTATGGCGCTTTGTCTTGTGGTTCACTACTAAAAACCATCGTCGGGGTAAATTGTTTTTCTTCAAAGAGATTTTTTACCGCTTCACTCCAAGCTTGCCAACCATTCGGATAACTTGGAATGCCATCCTCAACTAAATGATGAATGAAAATTTGATTTTTTTGATATTTAAAGATTTGCTGCATCCAGCGAAGACGATCTTGTACCGTCGGCATACGCTTCATTTTACTATCATAAAACAGCTTTAAATCGCGTTCGGTATCGCTACAGACAATCACGTGAAGTTCATCCACTTTACTGAATGCTTCATAAATCATATTAATATGGCCGGTATGAACTGGGTAGAATTTCCCAAAAATCACACCCACTTTTTTATCGTGTTTGTTCGACATAATGTATCCTTCGCTAAATCGCCACCGCATAGTGACAGTATAGCCCTATTTTATGCAATCTTTGTGCAAATAAAAACATTTTTCATTGAATGATTTTTTACCGCGACATTTTGCGTTATACTACAGCCTGCATTCTCAGGGCAGGGTGAAATTCCCTACCGGTGGTGACAGCCCACGAGCACTTAAAAGTGCGGTCAATTTTGATTAAGTTTTACAAAATTGTTTCGCTTTGTCCTTTTAAGGTTAGCAGATTTGGTGAAATTCCAAAGCCGACAGTATAGTCTGGATGAAAGAGAATAAAACGGATTGGGTTCCCAATTCCGTCCTATTTATTTGCATTTCTCAGCCCTGATTCTGGTTAATTTTAACGTAACAACAAAGGAAATTACGATGAATCAGTCAATTTTATCTGCATTTGGTGCGACCGGAGAAGAACGGGTGATTAACGCATTGAATGCATTCAAACAAGGCAATGGCGTATTGGTACTGGATGATGAAGATCGCGAAAATGAAGGCGATTTAATTTTTCCTGCAGAAACCATTACCCCAGAACAAATGGCAAAACTTATTCGTTATGGTAGCGGTATCGTGTGTTTATGTATCACCGATGAACAATGTAAACAGCTTGATTTGCCACCTATGGTTGAGCATAACAATAGCGTGAATAAAACCGCGTTTACCGTGACGATTGAAGCGGCAGAAGGTGTGTCAACAGGTGTATCGGCACAAGATCGTGTCACCACAATCAAAGCGGCGATTGCAGATCAGGTGAAACCGGCAGATCTTCACCGTCCAGGACATGTTTTCCCATTACGTGCGGCAGAAGGTGGTGTTTTAGCCCGTCGCGGTCATACTGAAGCGTCCGTTGATTTAGCGCGTTTAAGTGGTTTTAAACCAGCGGGTGTGATTTGTGAAATCACAAATGATGATGGCACTATGGCTCGCGCACCAGAAATTATCGAATTTGCGAAAAAATTTGGTTATGTAGTATTAACAATTGAAGATTTAGTAGCGTATCGCCAAAAACATCATTGCTAATTAAATACTCAGAAAACAAAAGTGCGGTTAGAAAATCTCTTAAATTCTGACCGCACTTTGTATTTTAGGCTTAATTGGTTTCCACAAAGCTTAATGCTGTTTCGACCACTTCGATTCCCGCGCCTTGCTTAAAGGCATTTTCACTTAAATAGCGTCGCCATTGTCTTGCTCCTTTGCAGTTTTGGAATGCGCCGAGCATATGTCGAACGATATGATTTAAATAAACACCTTGGCTCAGCTGTTTTTCAATGTAAGGGAACATGGCTTCCACCGCTTGTCTTGGTGTGACGATATCTGCATTAGCATTAAAAAGCATTTGATCAACATAGCCTAGCAACGATGGATTTTTGATAAGCCTCACGCCCAACCATCACGCCATCCACAAATTGCAAATGATGTTTCATTTCTTCGATGGTTTTAATGCCGCCATTAATAGCGATGGTCAATTGTGGAAAGTCTTTCTTCAATTGGTAAACACGATCATAATCCAAAGGGGGAATCTCGCGATTCTCTTTTGGACTTAATCCTGAAAGCCAGGCTTTTCGTGCATGAACAATAAATTCTTGGCAGCCTGCATGATGGACTTTTTTTCGATAAAAATCGCAGAGAAATTCATAGCTATCCAAATCATCAATGCCGATACGTGTTTTCACGGTCACAGGAATATTCACGACACGTTGCATTTCAGCAACGCATTCAGCCACTAAATCTGCTTTTTCCATTAAACAAGCACCAAACATACCATTTTGCACGCGATTAGAAGGGCAGCCCACATTCAGATTAATTTCATGATAGCCCCTTTCTTCGGCTAATTTGGCACAATATTTAAGCTGTGCAGGATCGCTTCCACCGAGTTGTAAGGCAACCGGGTTTTCTTGCAAATCAAAGTCTAAATGATCGTATTTCGCATGAATAATGGCGGGAGCCGTAACCATTTCGGTATAAAGTAACGCATTTTTACTAAATTGACGATGAAAATAGCGACAATGGCGTGTCGTCCAATCTAACATTGGCGCAACGGAAAAGCGTCCATGATAAAAGTGCGGTTGGTTTTCTGACATATTTTATTTCTCTTGAATCTCGTTACGGCGAAGATCTTCTGCTTGTTGTTCCTGCATTCGTTGACGGAAACGTCCAGCCGCAAAGTGGTAAAAAGGTTTCGGACTAAATTGGCGCGAAATTATGGAGGCAATGATACTGGAAATCAAGAGCCAAATCAGCACAGGTTGAGCGCCCGTCATTTCCATTACCACTACGCTGGCTGTCACGGGCGATTGTGTGCCACCTGCTAAAAAGGCCGCCATACATAAAATGACGAGGAAACGTTGATCAACCATGCCATTGCTGATTTCCCATAACATGGTGCCAATGCCTGCACCGGTAGTGAGGGATGGAGTAAAAATCCCACCTGCGATACCATTCCAATACGTCGTAACTGTTGCGAAGAGTTTTAGTATCCCCACTTCAGGCGAAACAAGTTGTCCTTCCAATGCTCTGGCGACCACATTATAACCTGTTCCATAAGTTTGCCCTTCGCTGTAGGTTCCCATCGCTGCAAGTACTAAACCGAGTAATAAGGCAACGTAAATGGGATGTTTGCGGATCCAATCACGCCATTTGAGTGGAGACAGTCCTGCTAATCCTTTTGCAAGGAGTCGCCCAAATATACCGCCCAGTACGCCACAAACTACGCCACAAATAGCAAGCCAAAAAGATAAATAGGGAATAGCTGTTGCACCTTTATAGGCCGGAAAGTAAGGGCTATTGCCTTGAATCGCCACTAAAATAAAACCGGCTGCTAATACACCAAGCAATACTCGACGTTCCCAGCGTAACATCACGCCTCGACCCAATTCTTCAATGGCAAAAATTACGCCAGCTAAAGGAGCGTTAAATGCAGCAGCAAGACCACCTGCTGCACCCGTTGCGATGAGTTCATTCGTGCTTAAGCCGCGGAAAGCAAAGTTATATTTACGACAGAAATTTCCCCAAGCTAGCATGACTGCAGCACCCACTTGAACAGAAGGGCCTTCACGTCCAACAGATGCGCCGATAACCATTGCAAAGAAAGTAAGTGGAATTTTCCAAATAGTTTGGCGAAATTTAACCAGTTTCGTTTTATAGCCATTGTAAGGAAGATTAATGGAGGCAATCACTTGTGGAATACCGCTGCCGCCAACATAAGGCGTGTATTTGGCAGTAAACCAGGTGAGGAAAGCAAGACCAAGCGGTAAAACGATCCAAACGGCGAGAGGGTATTTGGCAGACCAATAGGCATTAAATTCAAGTCCGATATCGGCTAGCTTGGCAAATCCAAAGGAAAAAAGGGCAACAAATGTCGCACCAATCAGTAAACATACGAATTCGAGTGTTTTATGAGAGATACGATGCGTTTGTCGAAGCTTTTTATGATAGAAATAACGTAAGTGAAAAATAAATGAACGTAACATAATGATTGCCAACAAAATAATTCTGTTTGAAATTATAAAACCCTGGCTTCAGGCAGGCAATTGATTTGAAAAAGAGAGTTAAAAACTAAATGAATTAAACATCTTGAAGAGAATATATTAAATGTAAAGATGGGATGGAATAAATTATTTAAAAATCATATAATTATAGGAAAATCTCTTAAGTTAAGTCAGAATTCACTACACTTAGATCAATAATTATAAGGATTCTATTATGAAAAAAATACTATTTATCTCTATGTTTAGTTGTTTCCTAACTTGTACTGAAGTACAAGCATCTATAGCAAATTCCACCAGTTCGAGTAGTCAATTTAATCAAATTTCTACTAATTTAAGTAATGAAGAATTTGGCAAACATATTCTCAAAAAAAGTTTATCCAAGCGCTGTGTATAATAAAGAATATCAATCTTGGGAAGATGAGATTTTTCGCATTGATTATGACTTAAAAGATATTCAAACCAGTGAAGGAGAAAAGCGTTATTTTGCACTGAATTATGGAAGTACAAGATATAATCAGGAACTGTATTTATACATTTTCAAAAAGTCATTAGATGAATGGGTTTTAGAAAATCAGGAATATATGAATTCTGAAAACTTAACACAACACCCATTATTTAAAAATAAAAATATAGAGCTTCTTGGTAAGGCAGAGGTAGTTAAGCTAGGAAATGATACACTTGGTTTTCAATTAGACGGCCGTGATGGTGGGAGTGGCGGTGAGAAAGGTGATATTAGCTGGGTTTACTCTGTAGATAATAAAATGAAAATAGTGACTGGGTGTCATAATGAAGAGTGGCGTTTTTGAGCGACTTAGCGTTGAATGTGAGCCAAAAATTAATTCAAACCTAAAAGCCAACAGAGGCGTTTTTATCCGATTGAATTGAATTATAAGCTTGTGAAATATAAGCTCAACGATAAGGCTAAAAATGGGTCAGAAGAATGGGATAGAGAAACCATAGGTAACAAGAAAGGTAAGGTAGTAATTTTATTTAATCCACAAAATCAAACTTATGAGCTACCAGTTGGCTTTGAAAAAATTAGTACGAATACGGAACAACTATGGAAGTACTTTAATAAAAATAACAGACTCTAAGCAAAAAAACAAGTGGATAGCACTCAGTTAATAGATTTGACAGATTTTTGTAAAATGTCATGTATTTCATATAATTGAATGTAGTAGCAAGTCAGATTTCTTATCTAATATGTCATTAGAACAAAGAAAAAAAGCGTAAAAGAAGAAATTATCAGAGTAGATGAGATTCAAAATGAAGGCGGTATAGATTACGAGCGGCAAGATATTTCTATTCTTTTAACAAATGCTGTGGCATTTGGTTATCCAATCAAGGCAATACATATAAAAATCAGGTTATGAATTTGGTTCTCGTGAAATTGAATTTACTGATTTTCAGAGTTTATCAAAGGTTAGCAAACAGCTTTCTTTAGCCGATTTAGGGCTGCCTCCAAACCAAATGTTTATTTTGGCAGTTTATGATTATGATGATAACGGTAATATTTTTGCCAAATATTAGAAAAATTTTATGATAATAAAGGAGAGCCTTTACCAAGATTATCGAAAGATGGAGGTGGATGTTCTGATGGACTTATATTTGATCCTAAGAAGTTAACTCTATCTAGGCGAGGAGGCTGTTAAGCACAAAGAATGCAATGCTTGACATTTTTCAGAGAACTCTCTAAAATTCAGCGTCTATTTCTTCTGTCTATTGGATGGAGAGATAGATTTTGTAACAAACATTCTATTATGAATAACATTTAAACTGGAGCTTTTTTAATGGCAACTATCAACCAGCTAGTACGCAAACCGCGTGTGAAAAAGGTTGTAAAAAGTAACGTTCCTGCATTAGAGGCTTGCCCGCAGAAACGTGGTGTGTGCACTCGTGTATACACAACTACACCTAAAAAACCGAACTCAGCATTACGTAAAGTATGTCGTATTCGTTTAACTAATGGCTTTGAAGTAACTTCTTACATCGGCGGCGAAGGTCACAACCTTCAAGAGCACAGTGTTGTGCTTATCCGTGGTGGTCGTGTTAAAGACTTACCAGGTGTTCGTTACCACACTGTACGCGGCGCATTAGACTGTGCAGGCGTTAAAGATCGTAAACAAGGTCGTTCTAAATACGGCGTTAAACGTCCTAAAGCTTAATGGAACTCCGTTAAGTAAGGCCAAACGTCTAAATTAGTAAAAATTTAAATCAGAAACTCCAGTATCACATTAGCTCACTTTAAAGTGCGGTTAATTTTTATAGAGTTTTGGATATCCTGAAGATTAAATATACGGAGAAATTCGCAATGCCACGTCGTCGTAGTGTTGAACCACGCAAGATTCTTCCAGATCCGAAGTTCGGTTCAGAGTTACTTGCAAAATTTATTAATGTATTAATGGTAGACGGTAAAAAATCCGTTGCTGAAACCATCGTTTACGGTGCGTTAGACAAACTTGCAGAGCGCACAGGTAAAGAACCTTTAGAAGCATTTGAAATTGCACTTGAAAACGTTCGCCCAACTGTTGAGGTTAAATCTCGTCGTGTTGGTGGTTCTACTTACCAAGTGCCAGTTGAAGTACGTCCAGTTCGTCGTAACGCATTAGGTATGCGTTGGATCGTTGAAGCTGCACGTAAACGCGGTGATAAATCAATGGCTTTACGTCTTGCAAATGAATTATCTGATGCATCAGATAACAAAGGCGCAGCTGTGAAAAAACGTGAAGACGTTCACCGTATGGCTGAAGCTAATAAAGCATTTGCTCACTTCCGTTGGTAATACGCTTTTAAAATTTAAGGGCTTCATCCTCGATGAAGCCTTACCCTTATATAAACAGATATTAAACTTAACAAGGTTATAATAATGGCTCGTACAACCCCTATTGAAAGATATCGTAATATCGGTATTAGTGCGCACATTGATGCTGGTAAAACTACTACCACTGAACGTATCTTATTCTACACTGGTGTAAGTCACAAAATTGGTGAAGTACACGATGGTGCAGCAACAATGGACTGGATGGAACAAGAACAAGAGCGTGGTATTACCATTACCTCTGCGGCAACTACCGCATTCTGGTCTGGTATGTCACAACAGTTCCCACAACACCGTATCAACGTTATCGATACCCCAGGACACGTAGACTTTACTGTTGAAGTAGAACGTTCTATGCGTGTTCTTGATGGTGCGGTAATGGTTTACTGTGCGGTTGGTGGTGTTCAACCTCAGTCTGAAACTGTATGGCGTCAAGCTAACAAATATCAAGTTCCACGTATTGCGTTCGTAAACAAAATGGACCGTACTGGTGCTAACTTCTTACGTGTTGTTGAACAACTTAAAACTCGTTTAGGTGCGAATGCTGTTCCTCTTCAACTTCCAATCGGTGCAGAAGAAAGTTTCACTGGTGTTGTTGATTTGATCAAAATGAAAGCGATCAACTGGAACGAAGCTGACCAAGGTATGACCTTTACTTATGAAGATATTCCAGCAGATATGCAAGCAGCGTGTGAAGAATGGCGTCAAAACCTTGTTGATGCAGCAGCTGAAGCAACTGAAGAATTAATGGAAAAATATCTTGGTGGTGAAGACTTAAGCGAAGAAGAAATTAAAGCAGGTCTTCGTCAACGCGTATTAGCAAACGAAATTATCTTGGTAACTTGTGGTTCTGCATTCAAAAACAAAGGTGTTCAGGCGATGCTTGATGCAGTTGTTGAATACTTACCAGCACCAACTGATATTCCAGCAATCAAAGGTATCAACCCAGATGAAACTGAAGGTGAACGTCACGCAAGCGATGATGAGCCGTTCTCTTCATTAGCATTCAAAATTGCAACTGACCCATTCGTAGGTAACTTAACCTTCTTCCGTGTGTACTCAGGTGTAATTAACTCTGGTGATACAGTATTAAACTCTGTACGTCAAAAACGTGAACGTTTTGGTCGTATCGTACAGATGCATGCTAATAAACGTGAAGAAATTAAAGAAGTTCGTGCGGGCGATATCGCTGCAGCAATCGGCTTAAAAGATGTCACTACGGGTGATACATTATGTGCAATCGAAGCACCAATCATCCTTGAGCGTATGGAATTCCCAGAGCCAGTAATCTCTGTAGCAGTAGAACCTAAAACTAAAGCTGACCAAGAAAAAATGGGTCTTGCATTAGGTCGTCTTGCTCAAGAAGACCCTTCATTCCGTGTTCACACTGATGAAGAATCTGGTGAAACCATTATTTCTGGTATGGGTGAGTTACACTTAGACATCATCGTTGACCGTATGAAACGTGAGTTCAAAGTGGAAGCTAACATCGGTAAACCACAAGTATCTTACCGTGAAACTATCCGCACTCGTGTTAACGATGTGGAAGGTAGCACGCAAAACAATCTGGTGGTCGCGGTCAATATGGTCACGTTGTTATTGACTTATACCCATTAGATCCAGAAGGTCCTGGTTACGAATTTGTAAACGAAATCAAAGGTGGTGTAATCCCTGGTGAATACATTCCTGCAGTTGATAAAGGTATCCAAGAACAGCTTAAATCTGGTCCATTAGCGGGTTATCCGGTAGTAGATATTGGTGTACGTTTACACTTCGGTTCATATCATGATGTTGACTCATCAGAATTAGCGTTTAAATTAGCGGCTTCTTTAGCATTTAAAGCAGCGTTCGCTAAAGCAAACCCAGTTCTACTTGAGCCAATCATGAAAGTTGAAGTAGAAACTCCACCTGAGTATGTGGGTGATGTAATCGGTGACTTAAGCCGTCGTCGTGCTATGGTTAACGGTCAAGAAGCGAATGAATTCGTTGTGAAAATCGATGCAGAAGTTCCACTTTCTGAAATGTTCGGTTATGCAACAGACTTACGTTCACAAACTCAAGGTCGTGCATCATACTCAATGGAACCGTTAAAATATGCTGAAGCGCCAACAAGTGTTGCTGCTGCAGTAATTGAAGCGCGTAAAAAATAATTTTTTGTAACAATCCGCTCTATAAGTCGAATGGCTTATAGAGCATTTTCTAGGAAACTAAACAAATGTCTAAAGAAAAATTTGAACGTACAAAACCGCACGTAAACGTGGGTACAATCGGCCACGTTGACCACGGTAAAACAACTTTAACAGCAGCAATCACAACCGTATTAGCAAAACACTACGGTGGTGCAGCTCGTGCATTCGACCAAATCGATAACGCGCCAGAAGAAAAAGCGCGTGGTATCACCATCAACACCTCACACGTTGAATACGATACTCCAACTCGTCACTACGCACACGTTGACTGCCCAGGACACGCGGACTATGTTAAAAACATGATTACCGGTGCGGCGCAAATGGACGGTGCTATCTTAGTAGTAGCAGCAACAGATGGTCCTATGCCACAAACTCGTGAGCACATCTTATTAGGTCGCCAAGTAGGTGTACCTTACATCATCGTATTCTTAAACAAATGCGACATGGTAGATGACGAAGAGTTATTAGAATTAGTAGAAATGGAAGTTCGTGAACTTCTTTCTCAATATGATTTCCCAGGTGATGATACACCAATCGTACGTGGTTCTGCATTACAAGCATTAAACGGCGTTGCAGAATGGGAAGAAAAAATCCTTGAGTTAGCAAACCACTTAGATACTTACATTCCTGAACCAGAGCGTGCAATTGACCAACCGTTCCTTCTTCCAATCGAAGACGTGTTCTCAATTTCAGGTCGTGGTACAGTAGTAACAGGTCGTGTTGAGCGTGGTATCATCCGTACTGGTGATGAAGTTGAAATCGTTGGTATCAGACCAACAGCGAAAACCACTGTAACTGGTGTTGAAATGTTCCGTAAATTACTTGACGAAGGTCGTGCAGGTGAAAACATCGGTGCATTATTACGTGGTACCAAACGTGAAGAAATCGAACGTGGTCAAGTATTAGCGAAACCAGGTTCAATCACTCCACACACTGATTTCGAATCAGAAGTTTACGTATTATCAAAAGATGAAGGTGGTCGTCACACTCCATTCTTCAAAGGTTACCGTCCACAGTTCTATTTCCGTACAACTGACGTAACTGGTACAATCGAATTACCAGAAGGCGTGGAAATGGTAATGCCTGGTGATAACATCAAAATGACAGTAAGCTTAATCCACCCAATCGCGATGGACCAAGGTTTACGTTTCGCAATCCGTGAAGGTGGTCGTACAGTAGGTGCTGGCGTTGTTGCGAAAATCATCAAATAATTGATGTATTAACTGTAACAAGTTAGATAAAGAAGGCGTATCGAAAGATACGCCTTTTTGTTTTTTATCAATGAATGTTATTTTTATGATAGAAAGTGCGGTCAAAAATTTTGTTGTTTTGGTATGATACAGACTTATTTTTTATACGGGTGTTTTTATGCAACAACTACCATTTAAAGCCGTTGTCTCTGATCTTGATGGCACGCTACTTAATACCAATCATGTAATTGGTGAGTTTTACTATTGATATATTGAATAAATTAGAACAAAAAGGTGTAGATATTATTTTAGCAACGGGTCGTAATCATACAGATGTTGCTTCTATTTTAGGTAAGATTGGTACGGAGCATGCCGTAATGATCACTTCCAATGGCGCGCGAGTGCGTGATCTAAAAGGTAATCTTATTTATAGCAATAGTCTTCCAGAAGAAATCGTGCTTGAGTTGTATAAAATCCCTTTTGATCGCACCAAAATTTGTATCAATACTTATCAAGATGATGGTTGGTTTATCAATACAGATGTGCCTGAATTAGCAAAATATCATAAGGATTCAGGTTTTATGTATGAAGTGGTTGATTTTACAAAGCATCATGGAAGAGGAACTGAAAAAGTATTTTTTATTGCTCATGATCCTAAAGATCTAATCGAACTAGAAGATTACCTTAGAACACATTTCGGAGATAAAACAACGATTGTTTATTCAGCGCTAACTTGCTTAGAAGTGATGAACAAAAATGTATCGAAAGGTGATGCATTATCTCATCTATTAGAAAATAGAAATTATGGATTAAAAGATTGTATTGCTTTTGGTGATGGCCAGAATGATGTTGAAATGCTTTCTTGGGTTGGTAAAGGTTATGTGATGGCAAATGCTGATCCTCGTTTAAAGGCGGTTTGTCCTGAATTGGAAGAGATCGGATTCAATAAAGACGAAGCAGTGGCTAAACATTTAGCCGCACTTTTTGGTATTAAATAGATGTTTCAATCAATTTTTCTGGTTAGTGCTGGTGCGGCAATTGGTGCTTCTTTACGTTGGGGATTAGGTCTATGGCTTAACTCACTGTTTAGTTCACTTGCATTTGGCACACTTGTGGCCAATTTTATTGGCTGCTTTTTGATGGGGATTTTACTAGCAGCCTTTTGGATCTTCCCTCAATTTAGTCCTGAATGGCGATTATTCTTAGTGACCGGATTTCTTGGTGCGCTCACCACATTTTCCTCTTTTTCAGGCGAAGTAATTGAACTCTTTTTTAAAGAAGAATGGGGAAATGGTTGTTCGTTTTAGTGAGTCATTTAGTTGGTTGTTTAATCTTTACAGTATTGGGGATTTATTTCTTTAGGCTCATCAGTCTTCTATTCCATTTCCGATAAAATCGCTAAATTCTTCGGAATAAAATCCATGAGAGAGCATATATTGCCAAATTTTTTGTTTACTTTTGATTGTTTGAGGTTCTGCATAATTAGGAAACTTTTTACGTAGAACCTTTTCTGCGATTTCAGTCCAATTAATTTCACTTTCTGTAAGAACTTCATTTATTACGTCTGAAGGTACGCCTTTTAGTTGGCGTAATTCTTGTTTGATACGATTTACGCCATATCCTCGTTGTGAGCGTGCGTGTAAATAATTTTCAGCAAATCGTTTATCATTTTGCCAGTTTTTTTTCTGGCAGTAAGCAATCGTTTCATCGATCTCATCTTCTGTAAATGCTTTTTCCTGCATTTTATTGCGCAGTTCAAATTCGCTATATTCACGTCGAGCAAGTAAATTAACAACGTAGCTCAAAGCAAGAGAAGACATATAAATTCCTTGTAGGTGAAATACGGTTGAAATGAAAAATGCGGTCAATTTTGACCGCACTTTTAGTGATTAGAAATCGCTTTCTGTGTCATCGTTAGATTGTTCAATGTCAGCCATTAATGCTTGTTCTGGATTGGCTACTAATTCAGCACGAAGCTTCGCTTCAAGTTCATCAGATTTAGCAGGGTTTTCGTTTAACCATTTCATTGCATTGGCTTTACCTTGACCAATCTTTTCACCATTGTATGCATACCATGCACCAGATTTCTCAACAAGTTTGTGTTTAACACCGAGCTCAATTAATTCGCCCGCTTTCGAAATACCTTCTCCGTAAAGAATTTGGAAATCAACTTGGCGGAAAGGTGCTGCTAATTTGTTTTTAACTACTTTAACACGAGTTTCATTACCAATGACTTCATCTCCATCTTTAACTGAACCTGTACGGCGAATATCTAAACGCACAGAAGAATAGAATTTTAATGCGTTACCACCGGTTGTAGTTTCTGGATTACCAAACATGACACCAATTTTCATACGAATTTGGTTAATGAAGATAACAAGACAGTTTGCATTTTTAATTTGACCAGTTAATTTACGTAGCGCTTGAGACATTAAACGCGCTTGTAAGCCCATGTGCGAATCCCCCATTTCACCTTCAATTTCAGCTTTCGGGGTGAGTGCAGCAACAGAGTCCACAATGACGACATCTACAGCACCAGAACGTACTAATGCATCACAAATTTCAAGTGCTTGTTCACCATTGTCAGGTTGGGAAACTAAAAGTTCTTTTACATCAACGCCAAGTTTTGCTGCATAAATAGGATCAAGAGCATGCTCTGCATCAATAAACGCACAGGTTTTACCTACTTTTTGTGCTTGAGCAATAACAGATAAAGTTAAGGTTGTTTTACCAGAAGATTCAGGTCCAAAAATTTCAACAATACGACCCATTGGTAAACCACCAATACCAAGCGCGACATCAAGACCTAAAGAACCAGTTGAAACAGATTCAACGTCAAGGGCTTGAGTATCCCCTAATTTCATAATTGAACCTTTACCGAATTGTTTTTCAATTTGACCAAGTGCTGCGGCGAGCGCTTTTTGCTTTTCTTCTTGAGTTGCCATATAAAACCTTCTTGAATAGAGTTATCTAAATTTTGCTAGATTATATCTGTATTGATGTACAGTATCAAGAGGAAAATTTTTTTCCTTAATGAAAAAAATGTGAACTAGATTCCAAATTTTAGAAATAGTTTATTTAAAATCAACTTTTTAAGTATTTGTGTAGATCTTGTATTTGTGCTTTGAGAATTTTGTTCACCCAGTTCATATACAGTTTTTATTTTGACTTTCATCTCGCTCTAATCGACCTATATTGAGTGATACATTTGGACGAATTACAAAAGATTTTTATTTTGTTTTTTTCTAAACGAATGATTTTTTTCTACTTGCTCATTGTAAGTGTGGTAGCGATTTTCTAAGGTTTTGACTAAGTGTGGATATTTACGATAAAAAAGCTTGAATAAAAAAGAAGAGGATTTTGTTTTACGGTAGTCGATAGGTTGAGTTAAAACCACGATGATTTTATCACAACCGAGCTCTTGTGCTTTTTCAAATGGAATACTATCGGCAATTCCGCCATCTAGATATTTTTGTCTATTAATTTCCACAAATTGTGAGACGAAAGGCATCGCTGAGGTTGCTCTGAAGTATTCCATTTCTTCGAAAACATTTTTGATTTTGAAATACTCCGCTTTACCGCTCGCGATGTTTGTGGCGGTTAAATAAAAATCGAGGTGAGATTTCTCGAATTCGTCTTGATCAAAGGGATCAAGATTAAAAGGGAGATCATAGAAAGCGAAAATCTTTATTGACAATATTGCCTGTTGTAAAAAAAGGCTATAAAATCCCATGTAACGCTTATCTTTAAGATATTTCAGGTTATATCTCAACGCTCTTCCTTTTTGATTGGATGCATAATTTATGCCAAATAATGCACCTGCAGAAACGCCAATAATTTTATCTATTTGAATGTTTTGTTCCATCAGTGCATCAAGGACACCTGCGGTAAACATACCTCTCATACCACCGCCCTCAAGAACGAGTCCTATTTTTCATTTTTTTACTCCTGGAATTTGACAAAATTTTTTTAGTGGAATAAATATTTAACTATAAACTTATTTCAATTTATCTTGTTGTTTATCAATGAAATAAATTTTTAAATTTGCGATCTTTCTCACAAAAATTGATATTTTATATTCGTCACATTTAATAGGTTATGATATAACTACTTTGAGAAGTACTTGTTGGTTTAGTCGTATGTGATTAACCCTTTAATAAGGAGGAGTTTTAAAAATGAAAAACTCTCATAATCCCAAATGATCATATCAGTAAAGTATGTAATTTGTTAAATCAACTCATTGGAGATGTGACAAGTAAAAAATCTATTTACGGGATATGGCTTGTTTCATAAAGAGAAAGATATGTTTGCTGTTTGGGCAAACAATAAGATTTACTTGAGTGCAAAACATGAGCTTTCGATAAAGCTAAAAGGATTAGGATGTAAGCCTTTTGCAACAAATGAACTCAATAAACGCTTTGTGCTATCTGATTATTATGCTTTAACTGAAAGTATTTTGAAAGATAATGCTTTAATGAGAAATTTGCTTATTCTTTCTATTAGTCAAATCAGGAAGGAAAAATTAGATTCTGCATTATCTAAGATTGGACGAATTCGTGATTTACCAAATTTATCTGTAAAGTATGAAAGAGCGCTAAAGAAAGTAGGAATAGATAATGTCGATACCTTACGGCAAATAGGCGCTGAAAATGCAATTGTTCGTTTGAAGAAAGCGGATATAGGGGCTACGGAGGCTTTTTATTGGCGGCTTCGAGGTGCTTTAGAGAATCGTAATTGCGAGTTTTATACTGAAAAAGAGAAGGAAAGAGGCCTGAATAAACTTAATGAAATGCTTTCTGCAAATGGGTTTAGACGTTGTAAGAGGACCTTAAAAAAGGTTGAATAGCATTACTTCGAGGTGTTAACGTTTAAAAAATCATCTATCGATGAAGTTTTTTAAAAAAGTGCTTGCGTGGATTTAAAAAATCCCTATAATACGCCCCACACAACGACGCGCTGTTGTGACTCTTAAGAAAAACCGGTGCGTCGTTCTTTTTTGCTCTTTAACAATATATCAGACAATCTGTGTGGGCACTTGTTGATTGACTTGTTTTAAAAATATTTTTTAATTTTGAAGTCTTAATAGGTGCTAACTAGAAATTCATAATACTTTTTTAAGTAGTGACATTTTATGTCAGCAGTATTGAGCGATTGAACTTGAATTGAAGAGTTTGATCATGGCTCAGATTGAACGCTGGCGGCAGGCTTAACACATGCAAGTCGAACGGTAACATAAAGAAGCTTGCTTCTTTGATGACGAGTGGCGGACGGGTGAGTAATGCTTGGGAATCTAGCTTATGGAGGGGGATAACTACGGGAAACTGTAGCTAATACCGCGTAGAATCGAGAGATGAAAGTGTGGGACCTTCGGGCCACATGCCATAGGATGAGCCCAAGTGGGATTAGGTAGTTGGTGAGGTAAAGGCTCACCAAGCCGACGATCTCTAGCTGGTCTGAGAGGATGACCAGCCACACTGGGACTGAGACACGGCCCAGACTCCTACGGGAGGCAGCAGTGGGGAATATTGCGCAATGGGGGCAACCCTGACGCAGCCATGCCGCGTGAATGAAGAAGGCCTTCGGGTTGTAAAGTTCTTTTCGGTAGCGAGGAAGGCATTTAGTTTAATAGACTAGGTGATTGACGTTAACTACAGAAGAAGCACCGGCTAACTCCGTGCCAGCAGCCGCGGTAATACGGAGGGTGCGAGCGTTAATCGGAATAACTGGGCGTAAAGGGCACGCAGGCGGTGACTTAAGTGAGGTGTGAAAGCCCCGGGCTTAACCTGGGAATTGCATTTCATACTGGGTCGCTAGAGTACTTTAGGGAGGGGTAGAATTCCACGTGTAGCGGTGAAATGCGTAGAGATGTGGAGGAATACCGAAGGCGAAGGCAGCCCCTTGGGAATGTACTGACGCTCATGTGCGAAAGCGTGGGGAGCAAACAGGATTAGATACCCTGGTAGTCCACGCTGTAAACGATGTCGATTTGGGGGTTGAGCTTTTAAGTTTGGCGCCCGTAGCTAACGTGATAAATCGACCGCCTGGGGAGTACGGCCGCAAGGTTAAAAACTCAAATGAATTGACGGGGGCCCGCACAAGCGGTGGAGCATGTGGTTTAATTCGATGCAACGCGAAGAACCTTACCTACTCTTGACATCCAGAGAACATTCCAGAGATGGATTGGTGCCTTCGGGAACTCTGAGACAGGTGCTGCATGGCTGTCGTCAGCTCGTGTTGTGAAATGTTGGGTTAAGTCCCGCAACGAGCGCAACCCTTATCCTTTGTTGCCAGCGATTAGGGTCGGGAACTCAAAGGAGACTGCCGGTGATAAACCGGAGGAAGGTGGGGATGACGTCAAGTCATCATGGCCCCTACGAGTAGGGCTACACACGTGCTACAATGGCGTATACAGAGGGAAGCGAGAGTGCGAGCTGGAGCGAATCTCACAAAGTACGTCTAAGTCCGGATTGAGTCTGCAACTCGACTCCATGAAGTCGGAATCGCTAGTAATCGCAAATCAGAATGTTGCGGTGAATACGTTCCCGGGCCTTGTACACACCGCCCGTCACACCATGGGAGTGGGTTGTACCAGAAGTAGATAGCTTAACCTTCGGGGGCGTTTACCACGGTATGATTCATGACTGGGGTGAAGTCGTAACAAGGTAACCGTAGGGGAACCTGCGGTTGGATCACCTCCTTACCAAAAAACGAGAGACAATAAGTGTCCACACAGATTGATTGATATATTGTAGAAAAATGAATGAAGAGAAAAAGTGCGTAAGCAAAATGTAAGATAGAGTATCTTTATTTGTTGTCCCCATCGTCTAGAGGCCTAGGACATCGCCCTTTCACGGCGGTAACCGGGGTTCGAATCCCCGTGGGGACGCCAAAATAAAGATAACTTTATTATCTTCTGTTCTTTAACAACCAGGAAACAAGCTGAAAAAAACTGAAGAGACTTTCAAGTCCTTTTTAAGGGATAAGAAAAAGTCTGAGTAAGAAGAAAAATCTTGATTGAACAAAAAGCAATCAAGTGTTTAGTTGAAAACACAACATCAAGAATTTTTTTGAGGTTGTATAGTTAAGTGACTAAGCGTACAAGGTGGATGCCTTGGCAATCAGAGGCGAGGAAGGACGTGCTAATCTGCGAAAAGCTTGGATGAGTCGATAAGAGGCGTTTAATCCAAGATGTCCGAATGGGGAAACCCAGTAGATGAAGAATCTACTATCACTTACTGAATCCATAGGTAAGTGAGGCAAACCGGGAGAACTGAAACATCTAAGTACCCCGAGGAAAAAGAAATCAACCGAGATTTCGTTAGTAGCGGCGAGCGAACGCGAAGGAGCCTGTTAGTGATAATGACAGAGACAGAGGAACAAGCTGGGAAGCTTGGCGATACAGGGTGATAGCCCCGTACTCGAAGTCCAGGTCATGGTACTAAGCTAACGACAAGTAGGGCGGGACACGTGATATCCTGTTTGAAGAAGGGGGACCATCCTCCAAGGCTAAATACTCCTGATTGACCGATAGTGAACCAGTACTGTGAAGGAAAGGCGAAAAAGAACCCCGGTGAGGGGAGTGAAATAGAACCTGAAACCTTGTACGTACAAGCAGTGGGAGCCCTTTTTGGGGTGACTGCGTACCTTTTGTATAATGGGTCAGCGACTTATATTTTTGTAGCGAGGTTAACCGAATAGGGGAGCCGAAGGAAACCGAGTCTTAACTGGGCGTCTAGTTGCAAGGTATAGACCCGAAACCCGGTGATCTCAGCCATGGGCAGGTTGAAGGTTGGGTAACACTAACTGGAGGACCGAACCGACTAATGTTGAAAAAAATTAGCGGATGACTTGTGGCTGGGGGTGAAAGGCCAATCAAACCGGGAGATAGCTGGTTCTCCCCGAAATCTATTTAGGTAGAGCCTTGAGCGGACACCTTCGGGGGTAGAGCACTGTTTCGGCTAGGGGTCCATCCCGGATTACCAACCCGATGCAAACTACGAATACCGAAGAGTGATACTCAGGAGACACACGGCGGGTGCTAACGTCCGTCGTGGAGAGGGAAACAACCCAGACCGCCAGCTAAGGTCCCAAAGTCTATATTAAGTGGGAAACGAAGTGGGAAGGCTTAGACAGCTAGGATGTTGGCTTAGAAGCAGCCATCATTTAAAGAAAGCGTAATAGCTCACTAGTCGAGTCGGCCTGCGCGGAAGATGTAACGGGGCTCAAATATAGCACCGAAGCTGCGGCATCAGTAGCAATACTGTTGGGTAGGGGAGCGTTCTGTAAGCGGATGAAGATGGCTCGAGAGGGCTGCTGGACGTATCAGAAGTGCGAATGCTGACATAAGTAACGATAAAACGGGTGAAAAAACCCGTTCGCCGGAAGACCAAGGGTTCCTGTCCAACGTTAATCGGGGCAGGGTGAGTCGGCCCCTAAGGCGAGGCTGAAAAGCGTAGTCGATGGGAAACGGGTTAATATTCCCGTACTTGGATAAACTGCGATGTGGGGACGGAGCAGGTTAGGGTTATCGCACTGTTGGATATGTGCGTTTTAAGTTGGTAGGTGTGAAGTTTAGGCAAATCCGGACTTCTTTAACACCGAGAGATGATGACGAGGCTCTACGGAGCTGAAGTAACCGATACCACACTTCCAGGAAAAAGCCACTAAGCTTCAGGTTTATCTAAACCGTACTGAAAAACCGACACAGGTGGTCAGGTAGAGAATACTCAGGCGCTTGAGAGAACTCGGGTGAAGGAACTAGGGCAAAAATAGCACCGTAACTTCGGGAGAAGGTGCGCCGGCGTAGATTGTAGTCCCTAGCGGGCGAAGGTTGAACCGGTCGAAGATACCAGCTGGCTGCAACTGTTTATTAAAAACACAGCACTCTGCAAACACGAAAGTGGACGTATAGGGTGTGATGCCTGCCCGGTGCTGGAAGGTTAATTGATGGTGTAATCGAAAGAGAAGCTCCTGATCGAAGCCCCAGTAAACGGCGGCCGTAACTATAACGGTCCTAAGGTAGCGAAATTCCTTGTCGGGTAAGTTCCGACCTGCACGAATGGCATAATGATGGCCAGGCTGTCTCCACCCGAGACTCAGTGAAATTGAAATCGCCGTGAAGATGCGGTGTACCCGCGGCTAGACGGAAAGACCCCGTGAACCTTTACTATAGCTTGACACTGAACATTGAATTTTGATGTGTAGGATAGGTGGGAGACTATGAAGATGATACGCCAGTATTGTTGGAGTCGTCCTTGAAATACCACCCTTTAACGTTTGATGTTCTAACGAAGATTACGAAACGTGGTCTCGGACAGTGTCTGGTGGGTAGTTTGACTGGGGCGGTCTCCTCCCAAAAGAGTAACGGAGGAGCACGAAGGTTTGCTAATGACGGTCGGACATCGTCAGGTTAGTGCAATGGTATAAGCAAGCTTAACTGCGAGACAGACAAGTCGAGCAGGTACGAAAGTAGGTCATAGTGATCCGGTGGTTCTGAATGGAAGGGCCATCGCTCAACGGATAAAAGGTACTCCGGGGATAACAGGCTGATACCGCCCAAGAGTTCATATCGACGGCGGTGTTTGGCACCTCGATGTCGGCTCATCACATCCTGGGGCTGAAGTAGGTCCCAAGGGTATGGCTGTTCGCCATTTAAAGTGGTACGCGAGCTGGGTTTAGAACGTCGTGAGACAGTTCGGTCCCTATCTGCCGTGGGCGTTGGAGAATTGATTGGGGCTGCTCCTAGTACGAGAGGACCGGAGTGGACGCACCACTGGTGTTCCGGTTGTGTCGCCAGACGCATTGCCGGGTAGCTAAGTGCGGAAGAGATAAGTGCTGAAAGCATCTAAGCACGAAACTTGCCAAGAGATGAGTTCTCCCTGTCATTAAGACAGTAAGGGTTGTTTAAGACTAAGACGTAGATAGGTCTGGTGTGTAAGCGGTGCGAGCCGTTGAGCTAACAGATACTAATTGCCCGAGAGGCTTAACTATACAACGCTCAAGGGTTTTGGGTGTTGAGAAGACGAGACGAAACTCAGAGAAGAAAGAGAAAGTTTTGAAGTTAAATCAGCTTGTTTGGTTGTGAGCGCTAGAGATAGTGGAACAGAAAGAAAAAGAGTTATTAAAGGAATAATCCTGGCGGCGATAGAGCGGTGGTCCCACCTGACCCCATACCGAACTCAGAAGTGAAACGCCGATGCGCCGATGGTAGTGTGGGGCTTCCCCATGTGAGAGTAGGACACCGCCAGGTACTTTTTATTTTGTTAGTTTATTTTTAGAGTAAATTAACAAAATAAAAATTTTGGCAGCAACAGTGCAATGGTCCCACCTGAATCCATATCGAACTCAGAAGTGAAACATTGTTACGCCGATGGTAGTGTGGGGCTTCCCCATGTGAGAGTAGGTCACTGCCAATCATACCTTATTTAGCGGAGTGGTAGTTCAGCTGGTTAGAATACCTGCCTGTCACGCAGGGGGTCGCGGGTTCGAGTCCCGTCCATTCCGCCAATTCTTAATACCAATAGGGGCGTAGTTCAATTGGTAGAGCACCGGTCTCCAAAACCGGGTGTTGGGAGTTCGAGCCTCTCCGCCCCTGCCATTATTCCATATCAATTTATCTTTAATTTTTTATAAGAATATTGTCTATTTTGTTATTCGTTTTATACTAATTGCATTTTAGTGTTTCAGAGATATTCTTATGCGTTATTCTATTCAAGATTTTATTCAATTAATTGCACAATTACGTGATCCTAATGGAGGTTGTCCTTGGGATCTTAAACAAAATTATGACTCCATGATTCCTTGTTTAACTGAAGAAACTTATGAAGTTATTGATGCCATCCAAAAGAAAGATATTGCGAATTTAAGAGAAGAGCTTGGTGATCTTTTATTACAGGTGGTGTTTTTCAGTCAGCTGGCTTCAGAGGATGGTTATTTTACATTTGATGATGTTCTTAATGATGTTTCTGAAAAGATTGTACGTCGCCATCCTCATGTATTTGGTGATGCTACAGCTGGAAATGAAGAAGAAGCGTTAGCCCGTTGGAATAGTATCAAAGCACAAGAAAAATCAGCTCAAAAACAACAGTCTATTTTAGATAATGTTCCGAATGCTTTTCCTGCATTGTTAAGAGCACAGAAAATGCAAAAACAGTGCTCAAAGATTGGGTTTGATTGGAATGAACTTGAGCCTGTATTTGCTAAAGTTGAAGAAGAATTAGAAGAAGTACGAGATGAAATCAACCAAACACCTCGCAATCAAGAAAGAATAGAAGTGGAAATTGGGGATTTATTTTTTGCGACAGTCAATTTGTCTCGACATCTTAAATGTAATGCGGAAGAGGCTTTACGTAAGGCGAATAATAAATTTGAACAACGTTTTCGCAAAGTTGAAGGAAAGGCATTAGAACGAGGCGTATTACTTAAAGATATTTCTTTAATCGAAATGGATATTCTGTGGGATGAAGTGAAAAAAGAAGAAAAATAATCGAAATGGCAGAGGCGTTTTCCTCTGCCATTTTTTATTTTATGGAATGGATAAGTAACATATAAGCGCTGATTACTAATAAAAATAATACCCTAATAGTTTTTTGACTAAGTGCGGTGATAATTTACCTCGGATTTTCATCGAAAAAAATCCGGTTACAAAAGCGCTGAGTACGACAATAATCACAATCGAAAAATTAACATAACCGATTTGCCAACCAAAGTGATAAGTCGAGCTTTTTGAAAGATAGCCATAAAGGCTACCTAGCCCACCAATAAACATCATTGCATTGGTATAAGGGGCAATTTGATGGGCTTTAACGGATTTTAACTGACCAATTAAAGGCGCCATAATTGAGCCTCCTCCAATGCCAGTCATGCCAGCAATAAATCCACCTATCGTTGAAAGCCCTATTCCTTTAATCGTTTCATCTGCTGTAGATTGTTGAGTTATTGCGGTCTTTTTACTAAAAATAGTACGAATTGCTAATAGGGAAAGTGTGATAACAAACACACTGATGATGGCAATATCGGGTACATAAAAACTGGATTCGAATCCTAGCTGCACACCAATAATCATACCCACAGACCAAATGAGCATCGCTTTGTAGTTAATCGATACTTTTTGTTTGTAAAAAAATAAATTAAGTTAATAAAGGATGATCCCATGACAATCGTCAATGATGTCGCGGCAATCATTTGTAAAGGAAACTGTGGGAATAAAGTGTAGAGAATAGGTACCATTAATACGCCGCCACCAATGCCAAAAATAGCAGACATTATATTTGTCATCACACCACATAAAAATTAAAATAAAAATTAACTGTAAACTCATTTCAAACTCCTTTTTGTGGGAGTACGGCATTATTATTCTTTTGGATAAATAAATAATTTATGATCTTGCTCATAATTATCTATAAAAACAGACTTTATTTTAATTTTGTGATCCTTCTCACACAATCACTATGACAATTATCATATGCTCTTTATACACCTAGCAGTAGTCTATAAATGGAATTTAATAATGGCTTCTACAAGGAGGAGCGTATGCTATTAACAGTTTCGAGTTTCCTCATCGTAACAGCTTTGGTGGCCTATGTTTCATGGCTACGGACTAAAAACGATGATTTAACCACCTCGAAAGGTTATTTCTTAGCAGGACGAGGATTAAGCGGTATTGTGATTGGTTGCTCAATGGTTTTAACTTCACTTTCTACTGAGCAATTGATTGGCGTGAATGCTGTTTCTTATCAAAACAACTTTTCTATTATTGCGTGGACAGTACCAACGGTGATTCCGCTTTGTTTCTTGGCGCTTTATATGTTGCCGAAATATTTGCGTAACGGTTATACCACCATTCCTGAATTCTTTGAAAATCGCTTTGACCGACAAACGCGTTTGATTATGTCTGGATTATTCTTAGTCTTCTATCTTTTAATCGTGATTCCGACCGCACTTTATACTGGGGCAATTGCCTTTAATAAAATCTTCAATCTAGAGACGATCTTTGGATTAAGCTATGCCCAAGCGATTGTTTATACCGTGATTGCTATCGGTGTAGTGGGTGCGATTTATGCAATTTTTGGTGGGTTAAAAGCGGTAGCCGTTTCCGATACCATCAATGCCGTGATCTTAGTGATTGGTGCGTTGCTTGTACCTGTATTTGCATTGCTTTATTTAGGTAATGGTAGCATTTCTGAAGGCTTGAATATTATCACCACCACTCACGTTGAAAAATGGAACGCCATTGGTAGCTCAACAGATTCTACTCCTTGGCCGACAATTTTTACCGGTATTATGGTTGTTCACTTCTTCTATTGGACAACGAACCAAGCCATCGTACAACGTTGTTTAGGGGCGAAGGATTTAGCATCAGGTCAAAAAGGGATTTTAATTGCAGCACTTTTCCTACTCACATTACCGATTATTCTTAATTTACCGGGTTTATTGAGTTTCCATATTTCTAGGTGAAGGCTTAAATCCAATTGATACCTCTTATCCATTGTTGGTCAATAAAGTGATGCCGACTGCATTACAAGGCTTCTTTATTGCCGCACTTTTCGGTGCAATTTTAAGTACCTTTAACTCATTCTTAAACTCTGCAGCGACCATTTATTGTAAAGACTTATTACCATCTATCAGTAAAAAACAACGTACCGATCAAGAGTTGATCGTCTATGCGAAAAAAGTCTCAACCATTATGGCGATTGTGACCATGATTATTGGCCCACTTTTGATGTTCGGTACAGATGGTATTTTCTTAATCACTAAACGCTTTGCCGGTTTTGTGAATATTCCAATCGTGGCGTTATTTGCTGTGGGTTTATTTAATAAAACTGTTTCTGGCTTGGCTGCACGTATTGCTTTACTTGTACACGTAGTACTTTATTTCAGTATTGTTTGGGTGTTCAATGTGAAAATCAATTTCGTGTATGTGATGGGTGGATTATTCGTATTTGATGTTGTTTTCATGTTGATTCTAGGTCAATTCTTAAAACGTGAACCTTATGTGGAAAATACCATCAATAAGGCGATGTAGACTTAACCAATTGGAAATACATTAAAGTAACATCTGTTTCATTAATTCTTGGTTTAATTGCGCTTTATGCCTTCTTATCACCAATTGGTATTGCTTCACCAGATGGCAATCCAATGTTAGTGTTGGAAGTGTATGCGGTATTACAACTCATCGTGTTGATTGTCTTTAGACCAAAAAATGAAAAAACAGAACATCAATTACATCTTTCTAACCAACATTAAGCAGTCGGGCGTACATCACGTACGCCCTTAAAATAGATAAGGATTGTGTATGAACATTATCTATATTTTACTCGACCAAGTGCGTAAAGATATGTTGGGGGCTTATGGTCACCAGATCGTTAAAACCCCGAATATCGACCGTCTAGCTAAAGATGGCGTGCGTTTTAATAATGCCTTTACGCCTGCTTCCGTTTGTGGGCCCGCACGGACTTCGCTCTTTACCGGTTTAATGCCATCCACCCATGGCATCATTCGTAATGGTGAAAAAGGCGGTACAGGTGAAGTGAGCGAAGCTGCACCGAAATATCGGTAAACTAGACGGCTACAACACCTATGTTGTGGGTAAATGGCACGTGGGTACAAAATCCGTGCCGGAAGATTATGGCATTAAAGGGCATAACTTTGATGGCTATGGTTATCCGGGCAGTGGTGTGTATAAAAATTTAGTGTTCAACCAACCGCCGACACATTCCAATCGTTATAAAGAATGGTTAGATGAAAAAGGCTATGAAATTCCTGAAGTGAGCCGTGCTTATTTCGGGGATAACCCACATTTACGTGTACAAGAACTTTGTGGTTTGCTTTCAGGCACAAAAGAACAAACCATCCCGTATTTCATCATTGATGAAGCGAAAAGTTATATTAGTGAATCACTTGCTGAAAATAAACCGTTCTTTACATGGATTAATTTCTGGGGACCGCATACGCCTTGTATCGTGCCAGAACCTTATTATTCCATGTATCGAAAAAGAAGATGTGGTGCTAGATGAAAGCTTCTTCAAGCCACTAGAAGGCAAACCAGGACACTATCGTACCATCTCTAAAATGTGGGGCATGTGGGAAGCGAGCGAAGATCATTGGAAAGAAGTGATCACAAAATTCTGGGGTTATATCACCTTGATTGATGATGCAATTGGTGAGCTATTTACCTTCTTAGAAAACAACGGTATTTATGACCGCACTTTTATTGTGGCAACCGCTGACCATGGGGATGCAATGGGTGCTCATCGAATGATTGAGAAAGGGGAGTTCATGTTTGATACCACCTACAATATTCCGATGATTATCAAAGACCCAAATTCAAATCGTGTTAATCAACAAGATGATAACCTTGTCTATCTCCATGATTTAACCTCGACCGTTTATGATCTCGCTAATCAGCCTATTCCTCAGGCCTTTGAAGGGGAAAGTATTTTGCCGATTGTTCGTCAACATCAAGATAATCAACGTAAAGGGATATTGGCTCAGTTAGCAGGGCATTTCGTTTACTTTGAACAACGCATGTGGCACCGTAAAGACTATAAATTAGTATTTAATGCTTCGGATATTTGTGAGCTTTATGATGTGAAAAATGATCCGGCTGAAATGCATAATTTGTTCTACAAGCCAGAATATGAGGCGGTCAAAAAAGAGATGCTGGAAGAAATGCGTCAAGAAATGAAACGCTTAAATGATCCATTAGAAAATTGGGTATATCGGATTATAAACGAAGTGTAAAACCAATAAAAAATTGACCGCACTTTTAAGGGATGATTATGGAAAATTGCGCAATCAAGCCTACTGAATTGTCACATTGTCAGTTTACTGAGCTGCATCACTTACCGAAAGGTTCCTTCTTGTATCAACAAGGTGAGTCAGCACATGAATTTTATTATGTGCAAGCAGGCTTGGTTGGCTTATTTCATACCCTTGAAAATGGCAAGGAAAGCTTAGTGCGATTATATTCCAAGGGCGATTATTTTGGTTTTCGAACTTTGTTTTCGATGGCGGATAAACATTATCATTGCAATGCAAAAGTCTTAATTGATGCGGAGATTACTCGCATCAAACCTAATGTAGTGAGTGAATTTTTCATGCATAATACAGTGATGAGCCAATGTTTATTACAGATTTTGGCAGATGAATTACGCGAAGCAGAGGAACGTTTGGCAAAAAGTGCCTATTTGCGTACTTTAGATCGCGTGATGGATAGTTTGTATTTTCTCAAACAACATTTTCCTGATTATAATTGGACATATCGTGAAATTGCAGAATATGCCGGCTGTGAAACTGAAACCGCGATTCGTATTGCAAAAGAACTCAAACAAAATGGCGCATTAGACCGAATATCAGGTCATAAATAATGTTGTAACAAAGGATGGTTGATGTCTGTTTTTCCACCACAAGCTCATTTTCACTTAATGGCGAAACCAAGCAGTTTTCACTGTAACATTCAGTGTGAATATTGCTTTTATTTGGAAAAATCAGAACAGTTGGGGCAACATGCGCCTTTTATGTCGAAAGACACCTTAAAACATTACGTCAAAAACTATATCCAATCTCATGCCGGTAATGTGGTTGAATTTGCTTGGCAAGGGGGGGAGCCGACTCTCTTAGGCTTAGATTTTTATAAACAAGCCGTTGAATATCAGCAGGAATTTGCCCAAGGCAAACAGATCACAAACGCCTTTCAAACCAATGGCATTGCTCTTAATCAGCAATGGGCTGCATTTTTCAAACAACATCATTTTCTCATTGGGCTTTCTATTGACGGTTTAAGTGCTGTGCATAATCGTTATCGTATTTCGGGTAACGGTAATCCCACTTTTGAAAAAGTCGTAAAAGCGTTAAATCTGCTACAAGAATATGGCGTGGAATTTAACACCTTAACCGTCATTAACGATCAAAACTGGCAAAAAGGAAGAGAAACCTATTTAGCGCTCAAACAGCTTGGCTCGACTTATATGCAGTTTATTCCTATCGTTGAATGTCATGCCCAAACACAATCAATAGCCGATTTCTCGGTACCATCAGAAGGCTACGGGCAGTTTCTCGTGGATATCTTTCATGAATGGTATGCTCATGATGTAGGAAAAGTTTATGTGTCGCAGTTTGATAATTTACTAGGGCAATGGCTCGGTTATCCTTCCACAACTTGCGTTCATCAACCCACTTGCGGGTCAATCTCTTGTCGCAGAAGCCAATGGTGATGTATATGCTTGCGACCATTTTGTGTACCCCGAATACAAGGTCGGCAATTTAACTCAGCAACCTTTAACGGAGATTGTGCTTTCCAGTAAACAGCAACAATTCGGTTTAGAAAAATCACAAAAATTGACCGCACTTTGCCGGCATTGTGAGTTTCGTAAACTCTGTTATGGCGGCTGCCCGAAACATCGTTTTGTTTCTCTCGAAAATGAACCCTAATCCACATAATTATTTATGTGCCTCTTACCGTTATTTCTTTGAGCAAACGGCGCCTTATATGCAAGCCATGGCTCGTCAAATTCGATTACATCCATCCGCCGCTTAAGGTAGAATAGAGTTTTTTTATTTTACTGTTTGATTGATATGAATCCTTGGACATTACTCGCTATCTCTATTTGCCTTGAAATCGTGGCAACGAATTTATTAAAAGTCAGTGATGGCTTTACCAAACTTTTACCCACCGTTGGCTCATTAGCGCTATATGCAATTTCGTTTTATTTTTGTCTCCATTGTTTTCCGAACACTTTCCGTGGGCTTGGTTTACGCCATTTGGTCGGGCGTTGGTATTGTTCTGACCGCTATTGTGGCATATTTCGCATTTGGTCAGAAAATTGATACCGCAGGGCTGATAGGCATGGCGTTGATTATCAGTGGTGTTTTAGTGATTAACTTGTTTTCTCAAACAGGGCATTAATCCTCCAAATTAAATGTGATCAAGCTCACGAATTTTATTTTTTTCTTCAAAAATAAAATTATGTAAGCAATCGATTCACCGCTATAATTCTCCGGCATTTTTTTAACCGCACTTTGTGCAACTTTAAAGGAAATTCTATGAAAAAATTACTTTGCTCATTGTTTGCGCTTTCTGCTGTTAGCACAGCAATGGCACAAGAAGTGAATATTAAATTATTAGGTACCTCTGACATTCATGGTCGCGTTGTACCTTGGAGCTATGGTGCAGACGTAGAAGACAAATCTGGTTCTTATGCTCAAATCGCAACTTATGTGAAAGATGTGCGTAAAAACAACAAAAACGTGGTATTAGTGGATGTGGGCGATGCGATCCAAGATAACCAAGTCGATGTGTTCGCAAAAGATAAAAAAATATTACAAAGATCACCCAATTCCAAAAGTATTAAACGAAATGAAATACGATATTTTCGTACTTGGTAACCACGAGTTTAACTTTGGGATGAAAGCATTAGATGAAATCTTAAAAGACATCAAAGCGAAAAAATTAACCGCAAACTTCTATTATAAGAAAAACGACAAACGTTATATTGATGCAACAACCATCATTGAAAAAGATGGCGTGAAACTAGGGATTATCGGTTTAAGTACCCCAATGTCAGCAAAATTTGAAGAAGACACGGGCAACTTAAAAGACATGAAATTTACTTCACCAACTGAAGAAGCACGTACACAAGTTGAGAAGTTAAAAGCGAAAGGTGTTGATGCAATTATCGTGATCGCTCACATGGGTATCGACAATGAAAACAAGATTCCAGACACCGGTATGCGTGATGTGATCAATGCAGTAGATGGTATTGATGTGGTTATTGCAGGTCACATGCACAAAGATGTGCCAAGTGAAATCATTAAAAACACACTAATCACTGAACCACACCGTTACGGAACTGTGGTATCTGAAGTGGATTTAACTTTTGATATCAACGATAAAAAAGAAGTGAAATTAGTGAAGAAAGAATCTAAAACGGTTCCAGTTAAAGCACTTGAAGCAGATAAGAAAATTGCGGAAATCTATAAACCTTACCACGAAAAATTACGTGAATTAAACAATGTGGTGATTGGTCAAACCGAAAACGAAATGGTACCACAAGAGACCAAACACGGTGTATCTGCCGCATTCTCAAGAGATACTGGTTTGTCTTCATTCATTAATGATGTTGAACAACATTACAGCGGTGCAGATGTGGTGACTTTCTCTTTCGACCATCAAAAAGCACGTATGGATAAAGGCGATATCAAGAAAAAAGACATCATCTTTAACTATCGTTATGCAGGCGGTGATGTTACCGTTTATGAAATGACCGGTAAACAATTGAAAGAATATATGGAATGGTCTGCGAACTACTTCGATACCATACAACCAGGTGATACTGAATACCGTTACAATGCGGAACGTAAAAAATCAAAATATGTGACTTATGACATTTTCGGTGGCGTAAATTACAAAATTGACTTACGTAATCCAAAAGGTAGCAAAATCGTTGATTTAACCCTTGCTGACGGCAAACCGGTGACAGATGATATGAAATTAAAAGTGGGTATGAACTCATATCGTTTCGCTCAATTAAACGGTAAAGGTGGTATTTGGGAAGGTCAAAAAATCCCAGTACTTTGGGAATCTAAAGTCGCAATGGGCCGCGAAAAAGGCACTATCCAAAATATGATGATCGATTACATCACCAACGTGAAAAAAGGCAAAATCGATGGTCAATCTCACAACCGTTGGGAAATCATTGGATTAAACTAATCGATCCTTTTAAAATACGATAAAAACCAACCGCACTTTGAGGTAATTGAATCAAGTGCGGTTATTTTTTTCTTTGTTTTCAGCTAAAACTTGTAAATAATCAAGGTAAAATTAAGCCTAACGTAGTAAACTACAAGGACTTTTATCCTTTAGGAGATGACAAATGAAACCTTATTTAATCGCCCCTTCTATCCTTTCTGCAGATCTTGCTCGTCTAGGAGATGATGTGCAAAACGTGTTGAATGCTGGTGCGGATGTGATTCATTTTGATGTAATGGATAATCACTATGTGCCGAATTTAACCTTTGGCCCAGCTGTGTGTAAAGCTTTGCGTGATTATGGCATTAAAGCACCTATTGACGTGCATTTAATGGTGAAACCGGTCGATCGTATTATTCCTGATTTTGCCAAAGCCGGTGCGGATTACATTACATTTCATCCTGAAGCCAGTGAACATATTGACCGCTCGTTACAGCTCATTCGTGATCACGGCTGTAAAGCGGGTTTAGTGTTTAATCCTGCCACACCATTAAGTTATTTGGATTATGTATTAGATAAGGTGGATGTGATTTTGTTAATGTCCGTGAATCCAGGATTTGGTGGACAATCTTTTTTACCTTCAACATTGAAAAAATTACAACAGGCACGTCGTCTGATTGATGAAAGTGGTTTAGATATCCGTTTAGAAGTTGATGGTGGGGTAAAAGTGGATAATATTGCAGAAATCGCCGCAGCCGGTGCAGATATGTTTGTAGCAGGTTCAGCGATTTTTGGTAAACCAGATTATAAACAAATCATTGATCAAATGCGCGCGCAGTTAGCTTCAGTTAAATAGATGGTAGTAAGAATGAAGACTCAATTTAAAGTTATCGGTTTTGATTTAGACGGTACGCTTGTGAATAGCTTGCCAGATTTAGCGTTGTCTGTGAATTCTGCTTTAGCAGACTTTGGATTACCTCAAGCACCAGAAGAGTTAGTGTTAACTTGGATTGGTAATGGGGCACCAGTATTGATTGCACGAGCTTTAGAATGGGCAAAAGACCAAACAGGTAAAGACTTTTCAGATGCAGAAATGGAGCAAGTGAAAGAGCGTTTTAACGTGTATTACGCGGAGAACCTTTGTAATGTGAGCCGTTTATATCCAAATGTAAAAAAAACATTGGAAACCTTGAAAGCGCATGGTTATACCTTAGCTGTAGTAACGAATAAACCAACTCGTCATGTTCAGCCTGTATTGGCGGCATTTGGCATCGATCATTTATTCAGTGAAATGCTTGGTGGACAGTCATTACCTGCGATTAAACCACATCCAGGCCCATTGTATTATTTATGTGGTAAATTTGGCGTAGAACCTCGCCAAGTGTTGTTTGTAGGTGACTCTCGAAATGATATCCTCGCGGCACATTCAGCAGGCTGCCCGGTTGTAGGATTAACTTACGGATACAACTACAACATTCCAATTGCTGAATCAAACCCTGATTGGGTGCTTGATGACTTTGCGAAGTTATTAGAGATTCTTTAATCTATCTTAGTGAAAAGTGCGGTCAAAAAAATGACCGCACTTTTTTTTCTTAAACCTCCCACCAAATCAACGCCCATTTACGTTGTCCGTGTTTTATCGGTTCATTGTTTATTTGTTTTTGTTGATAGAATTGAGCTAAGTCTTGTTTTTCTTTTTCGGTGAGATTGCCGAGAGAAAATTCCACAGAATTTAATAAATCCTCAAAGGTTTCGCCTTGGAAACAACCTGATTCGGTTTCAATAAAACTCACATTCGCGTGAATGCCTTTTTGGTAGAGACGATTGACTAAATAAATATAAGTTGGGAAGCCAACGTCATCACGGCCAATGGCTTCAAATACGCCTTCATCGAGAAAATGGCGTTGGGTCACTGAGGTTAAAAAAACGCGTTTTTTCGCCTTGCTTTGCAGCTTTTCAATCATATCATCCAAATCATCCACAAGCGTCGAGCGAGAGGCGAGTATTACATCCGCTTGAGGCACATCATCCCAGTTATCGGACCATGATTTATGTAGAAGGGTAATATTATTTAGTTGGTGCTTTTCTTTGTATTGTTGCACCATATCCAGCATCCCTTGGCTGTAATCGAGGGCATACACAGCTTGGCATTGTTGGGCTAAAGGAATCACAAACGTGCCGGGGCCACAGCCAATATCTAACACCGTTTCATTGGGTTGCACATTCATGGCTTTAAGCAAAGTATCGTTATAACGGCTTGGTTTGCCTACTAAATTCTCGGCCATTTTAGGCGCTTTTTTATCCCACTTTGTTGGTGGAAGATTATAGTGATTGCAGGCTTTCAGATGTTGTTGATAGAGATCGTTGAAATTGATGTCATTGATGATCATAGTGGCGCCCCAAAGTGCGGTTAGTTTTTCGGATTGTTTTTAAATTGCTTGATGATTATATGCTTTCTCCCACTGAAAATCATTTGAAAATGATTGACGCAAACGTTTTCGTTTTGGCGTATTTTCCTTTATAATAGCCCGCGATTTTCATCTCAAACACAACTCAAAGGTACCCGTATGTTTCAAACTTTTCGTGGCTCACCCGCCCTTTCTGAATTCCGTATTCAAGGTTTAATGCAAAAAAATTCCAACAAAATCAATTACCGGTGAAATCGGTTTACGCGGAATATTTGCATTTTGTGGAATTAAATCGACCGCTTGTTAGCGAGCAGGAAGCAAAATTAAAAGCGTTGTTACATTACGGCCCAACCTTGGCTGAACACGATGCCAAAGGCGAAACCTTTATCGTGATTCCACGTGTTGGCACGATTTCTTCTTGGTCTTCTAAAGCGACGGATATTGCGCATAACTGTGGTTTAAGTGAAGTGGAGCGTATTGAGCGTGGTTTGGCGTATTATTTTGAGTTAAGCCAACCGCTTGATGAAAAAACAACTGAAAAATTGACCGCACTTTTACACGACCGAATGATGGAAACCGTGGTGCGCAATCCGCAAGATGCTGAGATCTTATTCCGTCATCAAGATCCGAAACCGTTTAAAACCGTGGATATTTTAAAAGGCGGACGTGAAGCGTTGGTGACAGCCAACGTAGAATTAGGTTTGGCACTGGCAGAAGATGAAATTGATTATTTGGTGGAAAAACTTCACCCAATTAGGGCGCAATCCACACGATATTGAACTTTATATGTTCGCGCAAGCTAACTCTGAACACTGCCGCCATAAAATCTTTAATGCCGATTGGATTATTGATGGCAAAAAACAGGATAAATCCCTGTTTAAAATGATTAAAAATACCTTTGAGAAAACCCCTGATTTCGTGCTTTCAGCCTATAAAGATAATGCTGCAGTAATGGAAGGTTCAAAAGTGGGTCGTTTCTTTGCAGACCAAGATGGGCAATATCGCTATCACAATGAAGATGCACATATCTTAATGAAAGTGGAAACCCACAACCACCCAACCGCGATTTCGCCATTCCCGGGGGCTGCAACAGGTTCGGGCGGTGAAATTCGCGATGAAGGTGCAACGGGTCGTGGTGCAAAACCAAAAGCAGGTTTAACCGGTTTCTCCGTATCAAACCTTGTTATTCCAAACTTTGAACAACCTTGGGAAAATCCACTTTCCAAACCAAACCGTATTGCTTCAGCCTTAGATATTATGATTGAAGGCCCATTAGGTGGCGCAGCATTTAACAATGAGTTTGGTCGTCCTGCATTATTAGGTTATTTCCGTACCTATGAAGAGAAAGTTAATAGCTTCAACGGCGAAGAAGTGCGTGGTTATCATAAACCGATTATGTTAGCGGGCGGTATTGGTAATATTCGTGGCGAACACGTTCAAAAAGGTGAAATTCCCGTCGGTGCGAAATTGATCGTATTAGGTGGCCCTGCAATGAACATCGGCTTAGGCGGTGGTGCTGCTTCTTCCATGGACAGCGGGAAATCAAAAGAAGATTTAGATTTTGCTTCTGTTCAACGTGAAAACCCAGAAATGGAACGCCGTTGCCAAGAGGTGATTGACCGCTGCTGGCAATTAGGCGATGAAAACCCAATTCTCTTTATTCACGATGTGGGCGCAGGCGGTTTATCAAACGCGATGCCTGAATTAGTACACGATGGCGAACGTGGCGGTAAATTTGATTTACGCTCCATCCTTTGTGATGAAAAAGGCATGTCGCCATTAGAAATTTGGTGTAACGAATCGCAAGAACGTTATGTCTTAGCCGTTGCACCAGAAAAACTCGAATTATTTACCGCACTTTGTGAACGTGAACGTGCGCCGTTTGCGGTCATTGGTGAGGCAACGGAAGAGAAACATTTAACCTTGCACGATAGCCATTTCGACAATAATCCAATTGATTTGCCAATGAATGTGTTATTAGGTAAAACCCCGAAAATGACGCGCGAGGTTTCGTCAAAAACTGTCGAAAATCGACCACTTGCAACAGAAAATATTCAATTAAAAAGAAGCTTTCCATCGCGTATTACGCTTACCGGTGGTGGCTGAAAAACGTTCTTAATCACCATTGGCGACCGTTCGGTAACCGGTATGGTGGCACGAGATCAAATGGTGGGACCATGGCAAATTCCGGTGTCTGATGTGGCCGTCACAACCGCGTCATTAGATAGCTATCACGGCGAAGCCATGGCAATGGGCGAGCGCGCACCTGTGGCATTATTAGACTTTGGGGCATCTGCACGTTTAGCGGTAGCAGAATCCATTACTAACATTGCAGGCACTAACATTGGCGATATTAAACGTATCAAACTTTCTGCAAACTGGATGTCTGCAGCGGGTCATGGTGGTGAAGATGCCGGCTTATATGAAGCGGTGAAAGCCGTAGGTGAAGAACTTTGCCCGGCATTAGGCATTACTATTCCAGTGGGTAAAGACTCTATGTCGATGAAAACCACTTGGGAAGAAAATGGTGAGAAAAAATCAGTAACAGCACCGCTTTCTTTAGTAATTTCATCTTTTGCTCGCGTGGAAGATGTCCGCAAAACAGTGACACCACAATTACGCACAGACAAAGGCGCAAGCCGTTTATTATTGATTGACTTAGGCGAAAGAAAAAATCGCTTAGGCGCGACCGCACTTGCGCAAGTGTATAAACAATTAGGTGACAAACCAGCCGATGTGGTGAACGTAGCCAAACTGAAAAACTTCTTTAATGCAATGCAAGCATTAGTAGCAGAGCGTAAATTATTGGCTTACCACGACCGCTCCGACGGTGGGTTAATTACCACCCTTGCAGAAATGGCATTTGCGGGTAACTGTGGCGTGGATGTGGATATTTCTGCCTTAGGCGACAATGATTTAGCCGTATTATTTAACGAAGAATTAGGTGCAGTGATTCAAGTATCAGAAAGTGAATTAAGCGCCGTGCGTGAGGTATTAAAAGCCCATGACTTGCTTGGTTTAACTTATGAACTCGGCTCTGTAAGCTCAGAAGATCGTTTTGAAATTACGCGTGGTAGCAAAAAAACTATTAAGCGAAAAAAACGCTCTGAATTACGCGGTATTTGGGCAGAACTTACTCACCAAATGCAACGCTTACGTGATAACCCAGAATGTGCTGATCAAGAATTTGAAGCGAAAAAAGCAACGGACAACAAAGGCTTATCCGCTTACTTAACCTATGATGTAAATGAAGATATTGCTGCACCTTATATCAGCAAAGGCGTGAAACCAAAAGTAGCCGTATTGCGTGAACAAGGCGTAAACAGCCACGTTGAAATGGCAGCGGCTTTTGACCGAGCAGGCTTTGCTGCGATTGATGTTCACATGAGTGATTTAATGGCAGGTCGTTACAATTTAAACGGCTTTAATGCGATGGTGGCCTGTGGTGGCTTCTCTTACGGTGACGTATTAGGTGCTAGCGGTGGCTGGGCGAAATCCATTTTGTTTAATTCACAATTACGTGATCAATTCAGCCAATTCTTCGCCAATGAAAACACCCTTTCATTAGGTGTATGTAACGGCTGTCAACTTATCTCCAGCCTTGCAGAAATTATCCCAGGTGTAGAAAACTGGCCACGTTTCGTGCGTAATAAATCAGAACGTTTTGAAGCCCGTGCTGCGATGGTAAAAATCAACGACACCAACTCATTGTGGTTTAAAGGCATGGCAGGTTCACATATGCCGATTGCGGTTGCTCATGGTGAGGGGTGCGTAGAATTCAAAACACCAGAAAACTTGACCGCACTTCAATCCCAAAACTTGATTGTGGCACAGTATATCGACAGCCATTTGAATGTAACTGAAACCTATCCGGCTAACCCGAATGGTTCGGCATTAGGGATTACTGCGATTTCTAACGTTGATGGTCGTATCGCTGCGATGATGCCACACCCTGAGCGTGTATTCCGTGCCGTGAGCAACTCATGGTATCCAGAAGATTGGTCTGAAGATGGTGCTTGGATGCGAATTTTTAGAAATGCGAGAGTGAATTTCAAATAATGTGAGATAGTTCACAGTAAATTAATCCAAAATAAGAGATACTAAGAAATCGGTATCTCTTTTTTTATTGTATAAATCTGAGCAATAAAAAATGCCAACAATATTAGCGAGTAATATTGTTAATGATTTATATAAATATTTTATATAAAAATTCTTGGACATTATGTCCGTTATATCTATTGAACTATATAAGGAGTTCTTAATGAGTAGTTTAGTTACATTGCTAGCTAATATTGTTGCGCCATTGCAACGTCAATTTATTAACTTTATCCGCATTGCGATTTGTGTTGTGATGGTTTGGATTGGTGGTTTAAAAGTTTGCCAATATGAGGCAGATGGTATCGCACACTTTGTGTCAAATAGTCCTTTCTTAAGCTTCCTTTACAAAAACGGTGCAAATGAAGTGACAAATGATAAGGGTGTTTTAGTAAAAGAATATACCTTATATAAAAACCCTGAAGGCAAAATGGTCGCAAAAAATATTGAATGGCATAAAGCCAACGGCACCTATACCGCTTCTTATATTATTGGCGCAATCATTGTGACAATTGGTATTTTAGTATTAGCAGGCATTTGGTCTCCAACATTAGGTTTATTCGGAGGCTTACTCACCTTTGGTATGTCGATAGTCACGCTGTCGTTCCTGATATTTACGCCAGAAACCTGGGTACCTAATTTAGGTGGGGACTTCCCAACACCTAATTATGGTTTCCCATATCTCTCAGGTGCTGGCCGACTCGTGATTAAAGATATTATTATGATGGCGGGTGGCTTAGTTGCTGCTGCAGAATGTGCAAAAACGTTATTTAGAGAATAAAAAGCAGTTTGCTTAATGATTTTTTGAAAGGCTTGCTGAGGTAAATGGCAAGCTTTTTTGTTATTAAGGTATAAAAATTGAATAATAAAGAAGAGCTAAATAGCATTCTTAAGTTAAGTGGAGAAGTCACGCTATACTTAGAGCATTTATTTTGTGCAGTAAGTAATTCATGGGAGCTAGTAGGCTAGTCTTTTAAAAATGGTATTAGGGTATTGGGCTTTGGAAATATTAGAATAAATTTAAAAATAATGTGAAGTTGATCACATAAAAATAAATATAATTTAAAATGGAATTTAATGAAAAATATTAAATTATTAATTAAAATGTTATTATTCCCTAGGAAGTAAAACAAGTTTATAATATGACTTATTACTATAAGTAAATGGAGAAGATATGAACGCCGAGGTTTATGAAAAAGTTTATTTCTGATTTACAGTCAATGATACAAAGTCAAGATAATAAGATTAGTTTTTATTAGCTCTTTGTTGTTTGCCTATTGGTCAAATTGAGTTCTTTAAAAAGATATTTAACTATGTTGTAAATAGCTATAATTTTGGATTTGCTCTAATATCCATTCAGTATTTCTTCTGGGTAGGTTCTATTGCTATTTTATTATATGCCCTATCTCCTAGAAAAATATTTTTAATAAAGACATTCCAAATAATGCAGCACAATATTTTATTTTTATAAAAAAATGACTATAAAAAGAGTTATGAAAATATTAGTTAATAAAAATATTTTATATAAAGTTGTCATTATTATTTATTAGCGTGTGGAGCTTGTTTTTTTGATTATTGAGATATTTTTGTATGTTATAAGGAAATATACATGCCTAGTTTAACAGAAGAACAGAAAAAGAATTTAAAAACTATTATTGATAGAGCATTAGATATAGCAGATGATTTCTGGAAAGAAAGTGGTGGTGAATTAGAGAAAGAGGTTGCTTTATCTTCACATGTAGTGGATAGCATAAATGAGTCAATAAATTATTCAGAAGAAAGTATATCGACTAAAATACCAAACTTTGATCGTATAAGTAGTAATAAAAGTGTAAATGGTGAGCTAATAGCAATTGTTGCAGATATGAGAAATTCAACAGAGCATGCGAAAACCGTAACTAGTATAATGAACCCTCTTAGAAGAATATTTCTTGAAACTTCTGCATTACTTCCAGCTATGGAAAAAGCCATATCTATCAAAAAGGGAAGTGTGACAGAGTATTTAGGTGATGGTGTTTTAGGCTTTTTTGAGTTCAATGAAGGTAATATATATAATTCATATAATGCGTCTAAAATTATTATAAATGAGGTAGGGCCAATGTTAAATCTTACCTTGAATGAAAGATATGGATTACCAATAAATGGCATTAATATTGGAGTTGGATTAGCTAAAAAGTAAAGCTATAATTTATGCTGCAGGAATTGAAAGTAAACATCCAAAAGCATTTGGCAGTTGCGTTTATGATGCAACAAAATTATCTTCAGGAATGAATTTCATTGGTGTGTCGAATGAATTAAAGGCAGCTTGGCCAAGCACAAAGAATGGAACCTTACAGTTTCAAAAATTCGATTTTCCAAGAGGGAATTTTAGTGGGTATAAAGTTAATCCTAGAACTAGATAGTCTTCATAAAATAGAGCAAACTTAAGATGAATAATTAATGTTTTTATCTAAGATAACAACAAAAGAGCAGTCAAAAACCACAACGAATTTTGACCGCTCTTTTTATTACTTTTACTTACGTATTATTTTTGTTTTTTCAAAAATTCAACGCCAGTGTCTGGGAAGTCGGTGAATACACCCGTTGCACCAGATTTATTCAATAATGCATCGTACATTTGATTTACGTCAGTGAAGAATTCAGGTAACGCATCTTTACGCACGGTGTATGGGTGTAATTCCACTTTGTATTGTGCGAGTTCTTTCACTAATGGGGTGTACACGATGTTACCTGGTTTAGATTTTTCTTTATCTACTAACATGTACCAGCCTGGGCCAACACCGTCAGCATATTTCACCACTTCTGCCATTGCACCTGGTTTGAACATCCAATCGTAATCGTAGTTCACCCATTTGCCTTTCGCATCTTTTTCTTCAGTTTCATGCCAGTCGGTGTATGCCACTAATTGAACAAGTTTTAAATCCATGCCCATTTTTGGTAGCAATTCGTTTTTGATACGTTTTAACTCATTGAAGTCGAAGGTTTGTAAGTAAACCATGTCAGATTTCTTGTCGTAACCGTATTTTTTCAACACTTTAAGAGTTTCAACTGCAATGTCTTTGCCATTTTGGTGGTGGAACCAAGGTGCTTTGATTTCAGGGTAGATACCCACTTTTTTACCGGTAGATTTTTCTAAACCTTGGATGAATTCGATTTCATCTTCAAAAGTGTGAATTCTGAAATGCGATTTCCAAAGTGGGAAGCGTCCTGGATATACTGCAACTTGTTTACCATCTTTAGTTTCAAAGTTTTCAGTCATTTCTAAACTTTGAATTTCTTTTAAGGTGAAGTCGATTACGTAGTAACGACCATCTTTACGATGACGATTTGGGAATTTTTTCGCTACGTCAGTTAAACCGTCTAAGAAGTGGTCATGGATAACCACTAAACGACCATCTTTTGTCATCGCTAAGTCTTGTTCTAAGTAGTCTGCATGTTGTGCGAATGCAAGCGCTTTAGACTCAAGTGTATGCTCTGGTAAGTAACCACTTGCACCACGGTGAGCAATGATAATTTTGTCTGATTTCATAGTGTCCACAGAAGAGTGTGCGCTACATCCTGCAAGTACGCCTGCAGCTAATAAAGAAAGCGCTAAAGTTTTGAGTTTCATAAGCATTTCTCCTTTTAAAGTGCGGTTAAAAATTCAGTTGTTTTTTGTAATAAAAAAGGCGGCAAGCCTTCGCCTGTCGCCTTTAATTTATAGATTATTTAGTACCGTAGGTATCGCCTAATTTCGCTTTGTGTTTACCTTCTTCAACCATTACGATGAAGAGTAATAACACTGCTAAGATACCACCGCCGATCATAACGTAGAAACCGCCGTCCCAGCCGTAGTGTTGTGCTGCCCAACCGATAACAGCTGATGCTGAAACAGTACCACCTAAGTAACCGAATAAACCGGTGAAACCTGCTGCTGTACCTGCTGCTTTTTTCGGTGCTAGCTCAAGAGCGTGTAAGCCGATTAACATTACAGGACCGTAGATTAAGAAACCGATTAAGGTCATTAAGATGAAGTCAGTTAATTGATATGGGTTTTCATACCAAGCTGCATAGTTTGCAAGCTCTGCTTCAGGTGTAGCTGGGTTCATCCAGTATGCTACAACTGCTGCTGTAGTTAAGATCATGAAGATGAAACCGGTTAAACCACGTTTACCTTTGAAGACTTTATCTGATACCCAACCACATAATAATGTACCTGGAACCGCTGCTAATTCATAGATTGTGTAAGCCCATGCAGTACCTTTGATGTTGAAGTGTTTTACTTCACTTAAGTAAACCGGAGACCATTTCAATACGCCATAGCGGATTAAGTATACGAATACGTTAGCAATCGCGATGTACCATAACAATTTGTTTTTCAATACATAAGTGACGAAGATTTCTTTTGTGCTTAAATCGTTTTCGTAAGTTTTTTCGTTATAGTCATCTGGGTAGTCATTACGCCATTTTTCGATTGATGGTAAACCACAAGATTGTGGAGTATCACGCATCACGAAGTAAACTGGAATTGCACAGATCATTGCAGCAATACCCGGATAGTAGAGGGATTGTTGCCAAATATCTTTTGCTTGTGCTTCGACACCATGAGTGCTGAAGAAGACGGCACTTGCTAATAGCACCATTGCACCTGGCATCATACCACCGATATTGTGCGCGGTATTCCAGATAGATACGATAGTACCGCGTTCTGATTTAGACCACCAGTGTACCATTGTACGACCACATGGAGGCCAACCCATACCTTGGAACCAACCATTTAAGAAGATCATTACCCACATGATGGCAACGCCAGAGGTTGCCCATGGGAATAAACCCATCATGGTCATACAAAGACCAGAAAGCAATAAACCAAATGGTAAGAATACGCGAGGGTTCGAACGGTCAGACATACCTGCCATGACGAACTTAGATAAACCGTAGGCAAGACCAGCCGCTGAGCCGATAACACCTAGTTGCGCTTTAGTGTACAAGCCCTGTTGAATTAAACCGGGTTGTGCTAAGTCAAAGTTTGCACGTACAAAATAGTAAGCAGCATAACCAAAGAAGATCCCTGCAAACACTTGCCAACGTAAGCGTTTATACGTGGAATCAATTTTCTCCGCTGGAAGTTCCGCAATATGCGGAGCGGGTTTAAATGGTCCAAACATAATTTCTCTCCAATATCATTTTAATTATGAGTCCACCCCCATGCTGGGGATAGCGTGCATAATAAAATAAAAATAGAAATTAAAAAGGGAAATAATTCAAAAATGTGATGCATTTCACAAAATATTTTTTTAACAAATGAGCGAATTCGAAAATTGTGTGATCTGTCTCACAAAAACAGCTTTCTTTTTCGCTCAAAAATGTTGTGAATTTAACCGCTCTCTCATACAATAGCCATGGAATTTGTAACAGTTTTTACGTTTCTTTTTTTATTAATATTTTTGGCTTTGGGGGTAACAATGGGATTATCGCCTAATATGTATCGTGATGTGGGTGATTTTTCACCTATCTCGACGGATGTGATTATCATTGGTGGCGGTGCGACAGGTGCGGGGATTGCTCGTGACTGTGCATTGCGTGGAATTAACTGTATTTTATTAGAGCGTCGTGATATTGCGACAGGCGCAACAGGCCGTAACCATGGTTTGTTACATAGTGGTGCGCGTTATGCCGTGAACGATCAGGAATCAGCAGAAGAATGTATTAAAGAAAATAAAATTCTGCGCAATATCGCTCGTCACTGTGTGGATGAAACAGAAGGTTTATTTATCACCTTACCTGAAGATTCCCTTGATTATCAAAAAACCTTCATCGAAAGTTGTACCAAATCCGGTATTGAAGCGGTCGCCATTGATCCTAAACTTGCCCAAATTATGGAACCATCAGTCAACCCTAATTTAGTGGGTGCCGTTGTGGTGCCAGATGGTTCAATCGATCCTTTCCGTTTAACGGCTTCCAACGTGATGGATGCCACCGAAAATGGCGCGAAAATGTTCACTTATTGTGAAGTAAAAAGCTTAATTCGCGAAGGTGGCAAAGTGATCGGTGTGGATGTTTACGATCACAAAAATCGTGTAAATCGTAAATTCTTTGCGCCATTAGTCGTCAATGCGGGTGGTATTTGGGGACAAGGTATCGCAGAATATGCGGATCTCAAAATCAAAATGTTCCCAGCAAAAGGCGCATTACTTGTCATGGGGCACCGCATCAACAAAATGGTCATTAACCGTTGCCGTAAACCGGCGGATGCGGACATTCTTGTGCCAGGTGATACCATTTGTGTTATCGGTACAACCTCTAGCCGTATTCCTTACGATCAAATCGATAACATGGAAGTCACCCCAGAAGAAGTAGATATCTTATTCCGTGAGGGGGAAAAACTTGCACCAAGCTTGCGTCATACTCGCGTATTACGTGCTTATGCCGGTGTACGTCCGTTAGTCGCGTCTGATGATGACCCATCTGGTCGTAACGTGAGTCGAGGTATCGTGTTGCTTGACCACGCAGAGCGTGATGGCTTAGACGGCTTTATCACGATCACTGGCGGTAAATTAATGACTTATCGCCTAATGGCAGAATGGGCAACGGATCTTGTTTGTAAAAAACTCAACAAAACCGCACGTTGTACAACCGCTGAGCGTCCATTGCCAGGTTCAACCGAAAGCCGCGCAGAAACCAATCAGAAAGTCATTTTCACTTCCAAGTACGATTCGTTATTCAGCCGTGTACCGTCATGGTTCCCGTGCTACTCGTTTATTAGATAAAGAACGTCTCGATCGTTCAATGGTGTGCGAATGTGAAGCAGTAACAGCGGGTGAAGTACGTTATGCCGTTGATGAATTAAATGTCAATAACTTAGTGGATTTACGTCGCCGTACTCGTGTAGGTATGGGTACTTGCCAAGCTGAGCTTTGCGCATGCCGTGCAGCAGGGGTTAATGAACCGTTTTGAAGTGGCAACACCTCGTCAATCGACCACACAATTAACCGCTTTCATGGAGGAGCGTTGGCGCGGTATTGAGCCTATTGCATGGGGTGAAGCGATTCGTGAAGCCGAATTTACTTCATGGATGTATGGTAGCGTGTTGGGCTTAAACGATGTTCAACCGCTTGAAACTGACAAACAGCAAGGGACGGATAACAATGAATTTTGATGTAGTGATTATTGGTGGCGGCCTTGCAGGTTTAACTTGCGGCATCGCTCTACAAGAACAAGGCAAACGTTGTGTCATCATCAATAACGGCCAAGCAGCGATTGATTTTGCATCCGGCTCATTAGATTTATTAAGCCGTTTACCAAATGGTGCGTTTGTTAAAAATGTTCCTGAAAATTTGACCGCACTTGCAGCTCAATTACCACAACACCCTTATAGTATCATGGGTGCTGAACGCGTATTAGCGAAAGCGCAAGCTTTTGAAAAATTAGCGGAATCGTTAAATTTAGATTTAATTGGCTCAAGTGCAGAAAATCATCTTCGCGTTACCGGTTTAGGCAGCTTGCGTGGTGCATGGCTTTTCACCAAATAGCGTGCCAACCGTGCAAGGCGAAACCCCATTCCCTTATAAAAAAATTGCGGTTTTAGGCATTGAAGGCTATCACGATTTTCAACCAGAATTATTGGCAGATAACCTCACGTTGAATCCACAATTCGCACATTGTGAAGTGAAAACGGGCTTTTTAAATATTCCAGAATTAGATCAGTTACGTGCCAATTCGCGTGAGTTCCGCAGTGTGAACATTGCACAAGTTTTAGAATATAAACTGAAATTTGATGATCTTGTGGCTGAAATGAAAGAAGCGGCGAAAGGCTCAGATGCGATTTTTCTTACCAGCTTGTTTTTGGTTTAGAAAATCAAGAGTTTATGGAATCACTTCGCAAAAGCAACTGGCTTACCATTATTTGAATTGCCAACTTTACCGCCTTCTTTATTAGGTATGCGTCAACGTATTCAATTACGCCATCGTTTTGAGAAATTAGGCGGACTCATGATGAATGGTGATAGCGCATTAAAAGCACATTTTCATGGCAACAAAGTTCGTGCTATTCAAACGCGTTTGCACGAAGAGGAAGAAATCACAGCAGAACATTTTGTCTTAGCTTCTGGCAGTTTCTTCAGTAAAGGTTTAGTTTCTGAATTCGATAAAATCTACGAACCCGTATTCCATTCTGACATCATCGGTGTGGAAGGTTTTAACGATACGGATCGCTTTACTTGGACTGATCACCGTTTCTCAAATCCACAACCGTACCAATCTGCGGGCGTGGCAATTAATGCGCAATGCCAAGTACAAAAGAGCGGTCAATTTTTAACGAATTTATATGCGGTGGGTAATGTGATTGGTGGTTTCAATGCCCTAGAGCTTGGTTGTGGTTCTGGCGTAGCAGTGGTAACAGCGCTTGCTGTTGCTGATGAAATTCTTCACAACACACATTAAGGAGGCGTTATGAACATTCAACAATTAATTGATAATGCAAAACAATCCCTTAATGCACCACAACATCATCATGCGTTTGATGAAAGCTTTGAGAGCTGCATTAAATGTACGGCTTGTACAGCAGTATGTCCGGTTTCGCGTCAAAATCCAAACTATCCAGGTCCAAAACAATCAGGCCCGGATGGTGAGCGTTTACGCTTAAAATCAGCCGAGCTTTATGATGAAGCATTGAAATATTGTACTAACTGTAAACGTTGTGAAATTGCCTGTCCGTCTGATGTAAAAATTGGTGATATTATCGTTCGCGCAAGAAATAAATACCTTGCTCAACAACACAAGCCAGCCGTGCAAAAATTACGTGATGCGATTTTAAGTAACACCGATATTATGGGTTCACTTAATACACCACTTGCGCCGATTGTGAATACGATTACAGGCTTGAAAGCGACAAAATTTGTGTTGGAAAAAGCGTTGAAAATCAGTCGTCATCGTACGTTACCAAAATATTCTTTTGGTACGTTCCGTAGCTGGTACATGAAGAAAATGTTGGAAAGCCAACAAAAATTCGAACGCAAAGTGGCGTATTATCATGGCTGTTATGTGAACTACAATAACCCACAATTGGGCAAAGAATTTATTCAAGTGTTTAATGCCATGGACATTGGCGTGGTGTTATTGGAAAAAGAAAAATGCTGCGGCTTGCCATTGAGCGTGAACCAATTCCCAGAACGTGCGAAAAAAATTGCGCAATTTAACACCGATTACATCAGCAAAATGGTGGATGAAAATGGCTTGGATGTGATCAGTGAAGCATCAAGTTGTTCCCTAAATTTACGCGATGAATATCATCATATTTTAGGTATCGACAATGCCAAGGTTCGTCCCCATATTCACATGGTGACACCCTTCTTATATCAACTCTTTAAAGAAGGTAAAACCTTACCGCTTAAACCATTGAAATTGCGTGTGGCTTATCATACCGCATGTCACGTGGATAAAGCGGGTTGGGCACCGTACACCTTGGAAGTGTTAAAACAAATTCCAGGTTTAGAAGTGGTGATGCTACCATCACAATGTTGTGGTATCGCAGGGACATACGGTTTCAAAGAAGAAAACTACGAGGTTTCCCAATCTATCGGTAAAAACTTATTCGATAACATCAATGCAGGCGGATTTGATTATGTGATCTCTGAATGCCAAACTTGTAAATGGCGAGATCGATATGTCATCTAACGTGACTTGTATCCATCCATTGACGTTATTGTGTATGTCGATGAATCAAGCTTAGTAGGAAGAGCGGAAACTAATAAAAAGTGACCGCTCTTTTTGTTATTCAATCAATATGGAGAATTAATTATGCAAAAAAATCTTCAGAAAGTTTCCTTACTTGCTGTGCTTTCATCTCTAGCAGTAAACAGCTTTTGCCAGCACGGCAGAAGTGAAAGTGCTTGAGCCTCAATTAAATTATCAACAACTTCTTACTCAAAGACAGGTTGTGGATGAGTTACTTGAACAGGCAGTGAAAATCCAAAATTCACCGGCTCGAGTTTCAAATGCAGGTTTTACCGCAAAACTTCCTTCCAATATGGAGCGTATTGCGGATCTTTTATTAGAAGCGTATAAGCTTGAGCCTTATCGTGTGGATTTTTGTTTGGTGCAGCGAACGCCAATATTTATAACGGTAATACAGATAAAAGCCATTGAGCTTTACCAAAAAGTGCTTGATGTGGCGCCAGATGATGTGAAAGCCCACACTTACTTGGCGGCGTGGAATCGTTTTAAAGGCAATCAAGCAGAAACTACTAAACATTTAGAACGCTTAAAACAACTTTCCCCAGAAAGTGCGAGCAAATTAGAGAAAGTTTTTGCCGTAATTGACAAAGCAGCTAATCAGCGAATTACAGATAAACTGGAAACCAAGTTACCGGCACAATCTGCAATTATTACATTGGGCTATGCGTTAAACCCAGATGGCAGTATGCATGATATTTTGGTACAACGTTTAGAGAAAACCCTAGAAATAGCTAATCAAAATCCAGATGCGTTAATTATTGTGACAGGCGGTGTACCGCAAAACAATAAAACTGAAGGGGATTTAATGAAGCAATGGTTAATTGAGAAAGGCGTGGATGCAAGCCGTATTTATTCGGATAACTATGCACGCTCAACAGTCGAAAATGCGCTTTTCTCTCGTTACTCTTTAGCGAAACATAAAATCAAACATGCTGTGTTGATTAGTTCGGGTAGTCATGTTCGTCGCGGACAAGCGTTATTTGAAATTGCGACGCAAGAATCTGGTCCACAAGGTCTTGTGATTGAAACGGTCGCCGCATTGGATAAACCGTTAGATCAGTTACAAAAAATTACGGAGAAAGACTTGCTGGGTATTTATCGTGACAGCTTAAAAACCATGGGATTGCCAATGTTTAACAGCGGTGCATTGCAAGATTAATTAATCTTCAAAAAACAAAAGTGCGGTGAAATTTCACCGCACTTTTTAATTTTCTCGTTCGATTAAAGAATATGTTGATATTGTTCTAACATCTCTTTTGGCCATACGCTTGATTGCACTTCACCAATGTGTTTTTGTGAAGTAAAAGCATGGCTAAACGAGATTGACCGATACCACCACCGATGGTGAGAGGTAATTTGCCGTTTAATAAATCTTGGTGCCAATCCATTTTTAAGCGCTCTTCATCGCCGGTTAAACCAACTTGTAAACGCAATGCGGATTCATCTACACGAATACCCATTGAAGAAAGCTCAAACGCTTTACCTAACTCAGCGTTCCACACCAAAATATCACCGTTTAGACCTTTGTAGCCGTTTTCAGATTCTGTTGTCCAGTCATCGTAGTCTGGTGCACGGCCATCATGTGGTTTACCATCTGATAATTTGCCACCGATACCGATTAAGAACACGGCGCCATATTCTTTACAAATCGCATTTTCACGCTCTTTGCTTGAAAGATCTGGGTAGCGTTTCACTAAATCTTCACTATGTACGAAAGTGATTTCTTTTGGCAAGCTTGATGGAATGTCAAAGCGTGCTTCTACCGCTAATTCAGTTAAACGGATTGCACGATAGATAGAACGTACTGTTTCTTTTAAATAAGCAAAGTTACGACGACCTTCAGGAATGACTTTTTCCCAGTCCCATTGGTCCACATAAACAGAGTGAGTTTGATCCAATGAATCTTCATCTGGACGTAATGCTTTCATGTGAACAAATAAACCTTCACCTTCTTTGAAATGGAAACGTGCGAGAGTATGGCGTTTCCATTTAGCCAATGAGTGAACCACTTCATAAACCGCATTTGGGATACATTTCACGTTTACTTGAACCGCTTTCTCAATACCTGATAAGTTATCTTGCATACCGTTGCCAACTTCACTAAGGATTGGACCTTGTACTTCGATAATGCCAAGTTGTTCAATCAAGTTTTGAGTAAAAGGTGTTCTTCTAAAAGCTAATTTCTTGTTGTTGTAAAAATAAACGTCTTTTTCATATTTATCCTTCTTTTTATAATAACCGGTAAGATTTGTTGTGCATTATTCAATAAAAATGACAAATTATTTCAAGTAATTTCTTTTACATTGTTTTAAATGTTGAATATTATCAAAAAAATAAAGAAGGTATTTTGGAAAAAGATCTAATAAGGAGTGTTTTATGAACAATATCGATACACTTGATCGACAAATTCTCCGTGTACTGACTAAAGATGCCCGTACACCTTATGCTGAAATGGCCAAAAACTTTGGGGTGAGCCCAGGTACGATTCATGTTCGCGTAGAGAAAAATGCGCCAGTCTGGTTTGATTGAAGGCACAAAAGCGATTGATTGATGAGCGTAAAGCTGGGTTATGATGTGTGCTGCTTTATTGGTATTATTTTGAAAAGCGCAAAAGATTACGAAAAAGTGATTAAAAAGCTCGAAACTTTCGATGAAGTGGTAGAGGCGTATTACACCACGGGGAATTATTCTATTTTTATTAAAGTGATGACACACACGATTGCTGAATTACATTCCGTACTTGCAACCAAAATTCAGTTGATTGATGAAATTCAATCAACGGAAACCCTGATTTCCATGCAAAATCCAATTTTGCGAGACATTAAACCTTAAATGTCACCGAAACAATAAAGGCGTATATTAAACACGCCTTTGCTTTTTTTGATTAACGATAACGATCGAGGAATTTGTAATAGAGTACGCCGATCTTGGTGGCTAAGTTTTTGAGGTATTTTCCACCGTAAAATGAAGGCACTTTCAACCCTTCAAAAATTCTCAAACGTTCATCATTACCTAAAATCGCTTCTGCAATAATACGTCCCGCAAGCCCGGTTAGTGCGACACCATGACCAGAATAGCCCTGCGCAAAATAAATATGCGGCGAGATACGACCGAAATGTGGGCTAGCGTTCATTGTCATATCAATCGGTCCTGCCCAACCATAATCAATTTTGACATTTTCTAATTGTGGGAAGACATGCAGCATATTGCGGCGCATAATTTGCACCATATCTTTTTCGGAGCTTGAATCGCTACCAAATAACAAACGGTTATCCGCACTCAAACGATAGTAATCAAGTAAGATATTGTTATCGCAAACAGACATACCATTGTTGATCACGGAATCAGCAGTGGCTTGATCTAAGGGCTCGGTCGCAATAATAAAGCTCTCAACCGGTAAGATTTTACGATTAATGCCGTGATGAATGGATTTCGGTAGTGCATCAATATAAGCATTGGTAGCTAAAATAACGTCTTGAGAAATGACCGCACTTTTATCGGTTTTGACTTCAATGCAGCCTGATTTTTCTACTAAATCCACAACAGGAGATTGTTCGTAAATCTGCACGCCCAAATCTAAGCAGGCTTTTGCTAAACCTAAGCAATAGTTTAATGGGTGTAAGTGGCCTGAGTTGCTATCGTATAAACCGCCTACATAAATATCACTGCCTAGATGTTGTTTCAGTTTGGCTTTATCCCAAAGTTGCATTTTGTCATAGCCAAAAGTCGCGTGGCTGGCTTTTTCCATTTCAATGAGATCGTCCATACGAAGTTCATTTAACGCCAATGTGGCATAACCTTTTTTCCAATCGCATTGAATGCCATATTTCGCAATGCGCTCATCAATAATATCAATGGCCTCTAGCGACATATCCCAAAGTTGTTTCGCTTTATCAAAGCCTACTTGAGCAATATATTCATCAATGCCTTCTTCAAAAACCGTTGATGGCTTGACCGCCACTTCTACCAGATGCACCAAATCCGACTCTCGCACCTTCTAGCACAATCACTTTTTTTGCCTTTTTTTCCGCTAATTCAAGAGCGGCGGATAAACCAAAAAGCCCGCACCGATGACACAAACATCCGCTTCTTCTTGCTGAGTGAGAGGCGGCAGTTCAAAGGTTTGATTCCGACTATCGAGATAATAAGATTTGACGTGTTCTTGATGAGCAAATTCGAGCATAGTTGATGACTGATTAACATAAAATAGAGATAGGCGAAATCTTACCCTGATGGGAAAAATATGTCAAACCTTTTTGCAAAAAAGGTGCTATACTCCCCAAGTTTACATAGGTAAACGATTACTTAAGGTTTATTTTGATTGTCCTGAGGAGGTCAATAAATTGAAAAAAAATGCTGTTCAATACGTTAAATCTCTTTGTCTGTCTGCCGTCGCATTCGTCGCAACCTCTGCGGCATTTGCTGCTGAAAAACTTTATGTTTATAACTGGACTGACTATGTGCCATCTAATTTGGTTGCGGAATTTACCAAAAGAAACCGGCATTGAAGTGATTTATTCAACATTTGAAAGTAATGAAGAAATGTATGCTAAATTGAAGCTGACCTCTAGTACAGGTAGTGGTTATGATTTAGTTTTCCCATCAAGCTATTACGTTAATAAAATGGCGAAAGAAGGTATGTTACAAGAGCTTGATCACAGCAAATTAAGTAATTTTAAACAAATTCCAGCAAATTTATTAAACAAGGAATTTGACCCAAATAACAAATATTCTCTGCCTTACGTTTGTAGGCTTAACCGGTATCGGCGTGAATGCGGATGATATTGACCCAAGCAAAAATTACGAGTTGGGCTGATTTCTGGAATCCAGAATATAAAGGTAAAAGTATTATTAACCAGTGATGCGCGAGAAGTGTTCCATATTGCATTACTTTTTAGATGGAAAAATCACCAAATACCACGAATGAAGAAGACATTAAAAGCGGCTTACGAGCGCTTAGTGAAATTGTTACCAAATGTGGTGACTTTTAACTCTGACTCGCCAGAAGTGCCGTTTGTTCAAGGTGAAGCTTCTATCGGTATGTTATGGAATGGTTCAGCTTATTTAGCACACAAAGAAAAATCCAAGTATCAATTTGTGTATCCAAAAGAAGGCGCGATTTTCTGGATGGATAACTACGCGATTCAAAAGGTGCGAAAAAAATACAGAGGGCGCTTATAAATTTATCGACTTCTTACTTCGTCCTGAAAATGCGAAATTAGTGGTTGAAAAAATGGGCTTCTCAATGCCAAATGAAGGCGTGAAAAGCGTTACTTTCACCTGAAATGGCGAATAACCCAACCTTGTTCCCATCTGCTGAAAACATTGAAAAAGGCATTATGCAAGGCGATGTGGGCGAAGCAGTGGACATTTACGAAAAAAATATTGGAATAAATTAAAAAACCAATTAATCAAATATTGATAAAAAGTGCGGTGAGTTTGACCGCACTTTTTGCTTTATAAAGGATGACAAATGAGTTTTCTTGAGCGACTTTTTTTCACGCAATCTTGTTTGAAACCACGGTTGTGTTGCTTTCTGTTTTCGCTTTGTATTTCTTTACAGAAGAAAGTGTTTCTATTCTCTTTGGGTCCATGGTATTGGTTTCCTTAACCGCCATGCTATGGAATCTCGTTTTTAATTATTTTCTTGATAAAGTGTTTACGGGGCCGAGAGAAAAGCGAGGCGTCATATTTCGTACTTTACATGCCATTTCATTTGAGGGCGGTTTGCTTATTTTCACCATGCCGATCATTGCTTACTTTTTAAAAGTGGATTGGATTACAGCTTTTATGATGGATTTCAGCTTAACGGTGATGGTGACCGTTTATACCTTTATTTTTAATTGGGTGTATGATCACGCACGATTGCTGTTTATTAAGCATGAATGATGCAATAGGTAAGAGAAGAAATAAAAAAGTGCGGTCAAAATATAAGATGTTTTTGACCGCACTTTGATTTTTTAAGGGCATTATAAAACGCCCTTTTATTTCTTAAAGTTTTTCTACTAACTCAATAGCTGCACCAATATAGGTTGCAGGAGTGAGTTGTTGTAAACGGGCTTTTTCATCGGCTGGGATAGCCAGTTTTTCGATGAATTCACGCATTGCTTTTTCATCAACGCGTTTACCACGAGTGAGTTCTTTTAATTTTTCGTATGGTTTTTCAATACCATAGCGACGCATCACCGTTTGAATTGGCTCAGCTAAAACTTCCCAGTTGTGGTTGAGTTCATCACGGAGATGTTGTTCGTTCACTTCTAATTTGTTGATACCTTTACGCGTTGCGGCATACGCAATTAAGCAATAACCTAAACCTACACCTAAGTTACGTAACACAGTAGAGTCGGTTAAGTCACGTTGCCAGCGAGAAATTGGTAATTTTTGACCTAGGTGAGTCATCACCGCATTGGCTAAACCTAAGTTGCCCTCTGAGTTTTCGAAGTCAATAGGATTCACTTTATGTGGCATGGTGGATGAACCAATTTCACCTGCGATCGTGCGTTGTTTAAAGTGATTTAACGCAATGTAGCCCCATAAGTCACGGTCGAAGTCGATGATGATGGTATTAAAACGTACCACGGCATCAAAGTATTCAGCAATGTAATCGTGAGGTTCAATTTGTGTGGTGTATGGGTTCCAATCTAAACCTAATGAGGTGACAAACTCTTCGCTAAATTTGTGCCAGTTGATATTTGGATAAGCCGATAAATGCGCATTGTAGTTACCCACAGCACCGTTGATTTTACCCAAGATTTCATTTTGTTGGAGTTGTTTGAATTGGCGTTTTAAACGGTAAACCACGTTCGCCATTTCTTTACCTACAGTACTCGGTGAGGCAGGTTGACCATGTGTACGAGAAAGTAATGGGATGGTTTTGTATTCGTTCGCTAAACGGGTGATTTCATCAATCAGCTTTTGCCATTCCGGTAAGATCACTTCTTCACGCGCCGTTTTTAACATTAGGGCGTGAGAAAGGTTGTTAATATCTTCCGAGGTACAAGCAAAGTGAATAAATTCAGAGACTTTGGCTAATTCTGGTAAGGCCTCACTTTTTTCTTTTAAGAAATACTCAACTGCTTTTACGTCATGATTCGTAGTGCGTTCAATTTCTTTGATACGTTCAGCATCTTGAAGACTGAATTCTTCTACAATTTTATTAAGGTAATCGTTTGCTTCTTTGGACAAAGAAGAAACTTCTTGGATTTCAGCGGTCGCCGCCAATTTTTGTAACCAACGTACTTCCACGGTGACACGGAATTTGAGTAAACCAAATTCACTGAAAATACCACGCAATGCAGTGGCTTTATCTTGATAACGACCGTCAATCGGGGAAAGAGCGGTTAATGCGGAAAGTTGCATAAGAGTTCTCCAAGGATTAATTTAAAGTTAAGTAGAGTTGTCGTGCCGCTTGCACTAATTTTTTACGATGAAATAACAGTTGCCATTTGCTGCCGCCGACTTGACGCCACAAAACGGCAGAACGAATGCCGGCAAGTAAACACGCACGAATTTTGTCTTGCACGCTTTGTTGCTGTAAATGATATGCCGAACCAATAATGTGGATGCGTTTGCCTAAAGGGCTAATCGTATCGACATAAATGTTTGCCATGATAGAAAACATCTCATCATCAAATTGATTGTCGTGATAAGCAAGTTGTTCCGGTAAACGGGCAATACGGCGGCCAAGTTCTTGTTTGATTTCAGGTTGTTTGTTTAATTTGCTCTCTAACGCTAACAAGCTGCCCCAATAATTTAATAAATTTTTGTCATTTAATTGGGTGAGTTGCTCGATAAGCGTGTTTAATCCCACTTTAAGATGTTGAACATCACCGCCAAATACGGCTAATGTATCTTCGGGTTGAGTAATGAGAAGAGAATGAATGGTCGTTTGGAATGCATCTTGGTTATCAACTTCGCCTTTTTGTGCTAATTGACTGATTAATAAGACTGATTGACAAACACCGGCAAGTGCCAGAGCCATATCATTATAATTTTTCATTGGGATTATAAATTGTGAGCTGCAGAAATTTTTTTGGCGTAATATAGCATTTTTTTACACATTGTTTTGAACTCAATCATTAAAAAAACGCCCTATCTTTTTGTTATCATAGCGCCAATTCAGTTTACAGAATAAAAAGGATAACCAATGACAAAAACCAATTGTATTCAGTGGCGTGCAGCCTTCCGGCGAATTAACTATCAGGAATTATTTAGGTGCACTTCGCAACTGGGTGAAAATGCAAGAAGATTATGAGTGTATTTTTCTGTGTGGTGGATTTACATGCCATCACTGTACGTCAAGATCCTGTGGCACTTCGCAAAGCGACCCTTGATGTGCTCGCCCTTTACTTGGCTTGTGGCATTGATCCGAATAAAAGCACGATCTTCGTGCAATCTCATGTACCTGAGCATACTCAACTAAGCTGGGTATTAAACTGTTACACCTATTTTTGGTGAGATGAGCCGTATGACTCAATTTAAAAGATAAATCAGCACGTTATGCCGAAAAATATTAACGTGGGTTTATTTGATTATCCGGTTTTAATGGCAGCAGATATCTTACTTTACCAAGCGAAAAAGCGTGCCGGTAGGGGATGACCAAAAAACAACATTTAGAAATCACCCGTGATATTGCCGCTCGTTTTAATGCCCTTTATGGTGATATTTTCACTATTCCTGAAATCTTCTTAGGTAAAAGCGGGCGCGCGTATTATGTCTTTGCAAGATCCTGACAAAAAAATGTCTAAATCCGATGATAACCGTAATAACGTGGTGACCTTGCTTGAAGATCCAAAAATCGGTGGCGAAAAAAATCAAACGTGCGGTAACAGACTCTGATGAACCACCTGTTGTACGTTATGATGTGAAAAAAACAAAGCGGGTGTGTCTAACTTATTAGATATTCTTTCTGCGGTAACGGATAAATCTGTGGCAGAACTTGAAAAAGAATTTGAAGGCAAAATGTATGGACACTTAAAAACAGCCGTTGCTGATGAAGTGTCAAATTTACTTGCGGGGTTTACAAGAACGTTTTTATCAATATCGTAATGATGAAGCACTTTTAGACGAGATTTTTGCGTCAAGGTGCAGAAAAAAAGCCCGTGCAAGAGCGAAAGAAACCCTTGCCAAAGTGTACGAAGCCGTGGGCTTTGTTGCTGCAAAAATAATTTTAAACTTAATAAGCCGTGTTATATCACGGCTTTTTAGATAAGGAGAAAAAGATGGCCATTCAAACTGAAAAAAACCAATTGAATGCGTAGGTTGTAATACTTTCGATATGAAATCATTGTTTGATAACAGTGATTGTAGTTTACCTATCGAACAGTTTTATGCGACTCGTCAAGATGCAGAAGGCGCATTGGAATATTTCACATTAAAAGCGCGTGATGTAGAAAGTGAACCTTGCCAAATTCAATCTGAAATTCAACAGGTTGAAGAGGGATATGTACTTAAAGCGGTTTTCACATTCTGCTGCCAAGCGGAATTAGTGATTTTCCAAATGAAGCTTGTGTAAGTGATAACTTACTCTAGAAAAAACGCTATTTGTGACCGCACTTTCTGATATTTATGTTCCCCTGCATCGTATTATTCCTTTTTCTAATGTAGAAGGGCAGGGGAATCGTACCAGTATTTTCTTACAAGGTTGTAAGTTAAACTGCCTTTATTGCCACAATCCAGAAACCATTCCGCGTTATGCGGAAGGGGCTCATCAAGTCAGTTTGCAGTATTTGTATGAGCAAGCGATGGATGCGGTACCGTTCATTCGTGGTGTAACGGTTTCTGGCGGGGAACCTACTATTCATCATAAAAAAGCTTGTCCCATTGTTTCAAAAAAACTACGTGAGGAAGGGCTAACTTGCTATTTGGATAGCAGTGGTTTCTTTGAATTTGACGCAATTCGTCCTTTAATTGATGTAACGGACAAATTTCTCTTTGATTTGAAAGGAGAAGGACTTGGCTTACAGAGTTTGTGCTTTGATAGACAAAATCGCCAAGGCATTGTCCCGAAAAACATCATCCCCGCTCATCAACATATTAAGCAAGAAAAACTTAGAATCGTAATTTGAAGAACTTGGCGCAATTATTACCATTAAATAAAGTGGAAGAAGTGCGGTTAGTTTATGTGGCGAATTTTTTTGATGCAGAAAAGTTGGTGGAAAAGGTCGCGTCCTTATTGAAAGACTATCCGGATGTGTTGCTCAAAATTATCCGAATGCACACAAAAGGTGCACGAGATGCCGAAGGACTCACTCCTTATGTCCCAACCGTTGAGCAGACTCAAGCGCTTGAAAACTATGCGAAATCTTGTGGTCTGACCAAAATTGTGACCATTTTATAAGCAAACATGCCGAAAAATAGTAAAAATATTCCGACTTTTCACCGAAAAACAAGTAGAATAGGATAATTTTATTCACTTACTTATCTAACCAACCTAGGGGAAAAAAATGGGTATTTTAGGTAGCGTTTTAGGCATTGTCGTATTACTGATCATTGCCGTATTATTTTCAAATAATCGTAAGGCGATTAATTTACGTACTGTATTAGGGGCTTTGGCGATCCAAATTGGATTTGCGGCCCTTATTTTGTATGTGCCGTTTGGTCGCGATGCATTACAAGCGACAGCAAATGGTGTATCAAATGTTATCGCTTATGGTAATGAAGGGATTAACTTCGTCTTTGGTGGCTTAGCGGATCCTTCAAATGCTGGCTTTATCTTCGCGGTGAAAGTGTTACCAATCATCGTCTTTTTCTCTGGTTTAATTTCTGTGCTTTTACTATCTCGGCATCATGCAAGTGGTCATCAAAGTGATTGGTGGTGCATTGCAAGCGGCATTAGGTACATCTAAAGCAGAATCGATGTCTGCAGCAGCGAATATCTTCGTTGGTCAGACTGAAGCACCTTTAGTAGTTCGTCCTTACATTAAAAATATGACCCAATCTGAATTGTTCGCTATTATGGCGGGTGGTACAGCTTCTATCGCGGGCTCAGTAATGGCGGGTTATGCAGGAATGGGCGTGCCGTTGACTTACTTAATCGCGGCATCTTTCATGGCTGCACCAGCAGGTTTATTATTTGCGAAAATTTTATTCCCACAAACTGAACAATTTAACGATAAACAACCTGAAACGGATGATAGCGAAAAACCAACCAACGTGCTTGAAGCAATGGCGGGTGGTGCGAGTGCAGGTATGCAATTAGCGTTAAACGTAGGTGCGATGTTAATCGCATTCGTGGGTTTAATCGCTTTAATTAACGGTATCTTAGGTGGCGTAGGTGGCTGGTTCGGTTACGGTGACTTAACATTACAATCAATCTTTGGTTGGATCTTCAAACCATTAGCGTACTTAATTGGTGTATCTTGGGATGAATCTGCAATCGCGGGTCAAATGATTGGTATGAAATTAGCCGTAAAATGAATTCGTGGGTTACTTAGAGTTCGCGAAATACTTACAACCAGATACAGCAGTTGTATTAAGTGAAAAAACTAAAGCAATTATTACTTTCGCATTATGTGGTTTCGCTAACTTCAGCTCTATCGCGATCTTAATCGGTGGTATCGGTGGTATGGCACCAAATCGTCGTGGTGATGTGGCTCGCTTAGGGTTTAAAAAGCAGTTGTCGCAGGTACATTAGCTAACCTAATGAGTGCGACTATCGCAGGTTTATTCATCGAGTTAAGCGGCGTAGCAATGTAATTAAAATGTGGTGAATTTTGACCGCACTTTATCTCTCAACACCACGAATCATTCGTGGTGTTGTACTTTAAAGCAGGCGAAAACGTTTGCTTAAATGACTTTTTATTTATCAACAAGAGGAAAAAACAATGACTCCACATATTAACGCTCCTGAAGGCGCATTTGCAGATGTTGTATTAATGCCAGGCGATCCGCTTCGTGCAAAATATATTGCTGAAACATTCTTAGAGGATGCGAAAGAGGTGACTAACGTTCGCAATATGTTGGGTTATACCGGTACCTATAAAGGTCGTCGTATCTCTGTTATGGGTCACGGTATGGGTATCCCATCTTGCTCAATTTATGCGAAAGAATTAATTACTGAATACGGCGTGAAAAAAATCATCCGTGTTGGTTCTTGTGGTGCCGTACGTATGGACGTTAAAGTACGTGATGTCATCATCGGCCTTGGTGCATGTACTGATTCAAAAGTAAACCGTATCCGTTTCAAAGATAACGATTTTGCTGCAATTGCTGATTTTGATATGGCACAAGCCGCGGTTCAAGCAGCGAAAAGAAAAAAAGGTAAGCAAGTTCGCGTAGGGAATCTTTTCTCTGCAGACCTATTCTACACGCCAGATTTCGAAATGTTTGATGTGATGGAAAAATACGGCATCTTAGGCGTAGAAATGGAAGCAGCGGGTATCTATGGCGTGGCAGCAGAATATGGTGCAAAAGCACTTTGTATCTGTACTGTTTCAGACCATATTCGTACACACGAACAAACTACTGCAGAAGAACGTCAATTAACCTTCAATGATATGATTGAAATTGCGTTAGAATCAGTATTAATTGGTGATAATGCATAATCTGTTTGATTTATAGAATAAAAAAAGAGCGGTCAAAATTGACCGCTCTTTGTTTAGCCCTATTTTTAAGTTTGTCATAAAAAACAGTGATTAAAAATTTATTTCCTTGAAAAATAATATAGAAATTCACTCCTCCTATTTTATTTCTTTATGTTGATTTCACATTGACAAAAAGTTGACTAATAAACTAAAGTATTCTTGGATATTTTTAGTGATTATCTTGTTTTATTCGTTTTTAATTTCAGTGAATGTAGTACTTAATAGCTGGCTTTTATGTAACGATATCTTATTAACTTTATATTTAAGGTGAACTATGCATATTAGAAACCCAAATGCTTCTGTCTGCGAGAGTGCGTTCAAAAATTAAAATTAACTGGTTTAGCTTTGTATTCTTATGGGAGTGTTTTCCACATCGGCTCAAGCTAGTGATCTTTACGGATGTCAAAATACTTCTCTTGTTAAAGCTGAAAACTCAAATGGTTGTTCCGTTTCAGTTGGTTTAAATCAAAAAAATGATGGTTATGTTTTTGGTGGACTTGCCGATAATGGTACAGCGAATAATAACCGTGTAAATATAGCGCATGGTGCGAATATTACATCAACTGTTAATGGCGGTTTTACGACTAAAAAAAGAAGCGAATCATAATGAAGTGGTGATTGGTAATAATGTTCAAATCGGCACAGGTAGAGATGGTGGTTATGTTAAAGGAGGTACATCGATTGAATCGACCTCTGATTTTAATGCTGTCCGTATTGGCACAAATGTGACGGTTGCTGGTAGTGTAATTGGCGGTGATGGCGGTTCTTATAATAAATCTGTAGCGAATAATGTAAGTGCATCTAGTAATAGTGTGCATATCGGTGATCTTTTCTTATATCACTTCTTCGGTAAGTGGAGGTAGTGGAGGAAAAACCTCTTCTTTTAATGAAGTCGTTATCGGTAACGGAGTTAGAGTCGGAAGTGAAGTGTCTATTACTAGCTCTGGTGGTATTGTTGAGGGAGGAAGCGCTTCTGTAAAATCTGATTTTATGAGCCAAGAGGCAAACTCGAATGTTGTGCATATTGGGGATGATGCTCAAATAGGTATGATTTCAGGTGGTGTTGCTAACGCGGTTTTTAGTAAAAAAATAATGTTGCAAATGATAACCGTGTAACGATTGGCAATCGTAGTCATACCTTATTGGTGAGTGGTGCCGAAGGGTGGGAAAGTTCAACCGTTACCAATAACTCTGTAACAATAGGAACGGATGCTGTAGCGGGTGAAATTTATGGCGCACGTTCTTCATCTGGTAATGTATCTAAGAACACTGTTCAAGTTGGTAAAAATTTAGTGGCTAATTTTGTGACGGGTGGTGATGCTTATTCTGCAGTTGCTGGTGAGGGAAATGCACACAATAATACTGTTGTGCTAGGTGAGAATGCAAAAGTAGCAGGAAATATCATTGGTGGGAGTGCATTAACAAAGGCGAACAATAACACAGTGGTACTACATAAAGGGTTCCATATTGGTGGTGTTGGTGGTGGCTCAGCTCAAAATGAGTCGAGCAATAATACCGTAACGCTTTTTGCTGGAACTGTGGATAACAATATTGCAGGTGGGACGAGCTTTCATTCCAAAGGTAATGTACTTAATTTGGGGACAGCCAAAGAAGGTATTGAAATGAATAAGCTAAAAGCTGAAGAGGTACTGAATTTTGATACCATTAATTTCTATTTACCTGATAATGTCCGTCATAACGATACTGTCTTAAATCTTTCTACGTCATATCTTGAGTTAGGTAATACAACGATGAATGCTTATGTACCTGGTAATGCTAATTTACATTCTGGCGATGTGGTACATTTGATTAAGGCTAATGACGGTTTATTTTGGAGTGGTAAAGGGAATGTGTATCAAGGTATTACCTTAGCACATGATTTAGCGAGTATTGCGTTGACGGCAGATAATAAAAATTTAGATCTTACCTTTAAACGTAGTAATCAACAAAAATTACACCAGTTACTGATTCAAAAACTAAACCAGTTGTAAATACCAGTACAACAGCAACTAAACCAGTTGTAAATACTAACACAACAGCAACTAAACCGGCTGTAAATACCAATACAACAGCAACCAAGCCAGTTGTAAATACTAATACAACAGCAAATAAGCCGGTTGTAAATACCAATACAACGGAAACGACAACTAAACCAGTGGTGAATGCGGATGCAACACCAGTAACAGCAGTAAATCCAAAAACTAAATCATTAGTACAAGGTCGCTTAGTTGCCCCTGCGTTAGTCAATAATGGAGCAAGTTATCTTGCTGGAGGTTTGAATTCGTTGTATCAAGATGCTAATTTAAGTCAAGTTGGTGCAAATGAAAGCGGGTTTGTTCAAGCAGGTACAGCCGATCGTGATATTACGACTGGTAGTTATGTTAACTTGAAAGGGCTTACATTGGATGCTGGCTATGCCTGGAATAAACCGAGTGTTTCGGGTAATTGGTTATATGGTGTAGCAGCTGAATATGGTTATAGTCATTATACAGCGCATTTAGATGACGGTACAAAAGGTAAAGGTAAAGCCTGGAATCTTGGTGCAGATGTATTTAGCAATTATTTATGGAATAATGGCCTATATGCACAAGTAAGTTTACGTGCAGGACGCGTATGGAATGATTATCGTAGTGATGATTTCATCCATGCAAATGGTACAGGTGTAAGATATAAGAGCAATGCAAATTACCTAGCTAGCCATGTCGGTTTTGGTAAAGTATGGCAGTTAGGTGAGAATAACTCCCTAGATACCTATGTGAAATATTTCTATTCGCATACTTCTGGTGATGAAGCGCATTTAAGTTCTGGTGAAACCTACCATTTCTCATCAGTTCGCTCTAAGCGTGGTCGTGTAGGTGTGCAATATAACCATAATTTAAGCAATTTAGGTATGCACTTTGGTGTGGCTTATGAGCGTGAATGGAATGGAGATGTACGTGCACAATACCAAGGTTATGCATTGCCAACACCAACAATGAAAGGTGGTACAACCATTGCTGAAGCAGGGGTAGATTATAAACTTGCAGGCAAACAATTTAATACAACCTTACAAGGCTATGCTGGTCGTCAAAAAGGTTTAGGCATTCGTTTTGGTATGACATTCTAATCTTGAAATGCTTGAAAAAAGAGCGGTCAATTTCGACCGCTCTTTTGTTTTTTCTACTTCGCTTTCGCTATTTTTCATACCAAATTCTGTTCACATAGAGCACCACTTTGCCAGAGGGCGTTTCCACATGGATTTCATCATCAACGCCTTTTCCGATTAAAGCGCGTGCGACAGGAGAATCAATGGAGATCCAGTTTTTAGCGGGATCGAATTCATCGCAGCCGACAAGGCGGTATTGCTTCACTTCACCTTCTTCATCTTCTAGCTCAACCCACGCACCAAAAAACACTTTACCTTCTTGTTTCGGGTGGTAATCCACGATTTGTAACACTTCTAAGCGTTTGGAAAGGAAACGCACACGGCGATCAATTTCACGTAAACGACGTTTGCCGTAAATATATTCTGCGTTTTCACTGCGGTCACCCAGCGCGGCAGCATCTGAAACCGCTTGGGTAACTTTTAGGGACGTTCTTCTTTCCACAAAAATTTAAGTTCTTGGTCAAGCGCAAGCCAGCCTTGACGGGTAATGTAATTTGATTTTGCCATAATAAAAAAATAAAAGAAATTTTTGAATTATATTTGAGCCTGTTGTCTAAAACCAGTATTCTATTCCCGTTTTTATCGAATCCTTTAATAACAAAGAAGTATGACAATGTTAAATCAACAAATTAGCCAAATTATTGCGGCAGAATTAACCGTTCAACCCCAACAAATCCTCGCCGCCATTCAATTATTAGATGATGGCAACACCATTCCATTTATCGCCCGTTATCGTAAAGAAGCCACAGGTGGCTTAGATGACACCCAACTTCGTCATTTTGAAACCCGTTTAATTTATTTACGTGAATTAGAAGATCGTCGTCAAACTATTTTGAAATCCATTGAAGAGCAAGGGAAATTGACCGATGAATTGCGTGACAAAATCCATGCGACACAAAGCAAAACCGAATTAGAAGATTTGTATTTGCCGTATAAACCAAAACGTCGCACCAAAGGGCAAATTGCGATTGAAGCCGGTCTTGAGCCATTGGCTGATTTACTTTGGAACGAGCCGAAAAATGATCCAGAAACGTCAGCCGCTGAATTTGTAAATGCGGATAAAGGCGTAACAGACGCCAAGGTCGCACTTGATGGCGCACGCTATATTTTAATGGAGCGTTTTGCTGAAGATGCGGGCTTATTAGCGAAAGTCCGTGATTATTTAGCGAAAAATGCTGTTATCGTATCCAAAGTAATCGAAGGTAAAGAAACGGAAGGTGCAAAATTCCAAGATTATTTTGATCACCAAGAATTATTGAAAAATGTGCCTTCTCACCGAGCATTAGCGATGTTCCGAGGACGTAATGAGGGCATTTTACAATTAAGTTTAAATGCGGATCCTGATGCAGAAGAGGGAAGTCGTCAAAGTTATTGTGAAGAAATTATTCGTGATTATTTAGATGTCCGTTTCACGGGACAGCCTGCGGATAAATGGCGTGAGCAAGTGATTGCGTGGACATGGAAAATCAAAGTGTCGTTGCATTTAGAAACGGAATTAATGGCGAGTTTACGTGAAAAAGCAGAAGAAGAGGCCATTGATGTTTTCGCCCGAAATCTGACCGCACTTTTAATGGCGGCACCGGCTGGCGCGAAAAAGTACCATGGGCTTGGACCCAGGCTTGCGTACGGGAGTTAAAGTCGCAGTGGTGGATAACACAGGTAAATTATTAGATACCACAACTATTTATCCACACACGGGGCGTGAAGCTGAAGCGCAAGTGACGATTTTCAGCTTAATTCGCAAACATAACGTGGAATTAATTGCCATTGGTAACGGTACAGCTTCCGTGAAAACAGAACGTTTTTGCGAAAAGAAGTGATTAAAGAAATCAAGAAAAATAAACCACAAACCGTTGTGGTGAGCGAAGCAGGCGCGTCCGTTTATTCTGCTTCTGAATTTGCCGCAAATGAATTTCCGAATTTAGATGTATCTTTACGTAGTGCGGTGTCTATTGCCCGTCGTTTACAAGATCCATTGGCAGAATTAGTGAAAATTGAACCGAAAGCCATTGGTGTAGGGCAATATCAACACGATGTAAACCAAACCCAACTTGCGCGTAAACTCGATGCGGTGGTGGAAGACTGTGTAAACGCAGTAGGTGTGGATTTAAATACAGCATCAGCACCATTGCTCGCTCGCGTGGCGGGGATGACGAAAACCCTAGCACAAAAACATTGTGGAATACCGTGATGAAAATGGGCGTTTTGAAAGCCGTAGCGAATTGAAAAAAGTGCCGCGTTTAGGGCCAAAAGCCTTTGAACAATGTGCGGGCTTTATGCGTATTGCAGGCGGGAAAAATCCACTTGATGCTTCAGGGGTTCACCCAGAAGCTTATCCTGTGGTTGAAAAAATCTTGCAAGCCACTGCGCAATCTATCCAAGATTTAATGGGTAATGCGGGTGTGGTACGTCAGCTTGATGCAAAACAATTTATTGATGAGCAATTTGGTTTACCGACCGTTCAAGATATTTTCAAAGAGTTGGAAAAACCGGGGCGCGATCCGCGTGGTGAATTTAAAACCGCTGTATTCGCAGAAGGCGTGGAAGAAATCACTGATTTAAAACCAGGTATGATTTTAGAAGGTACCGTCACCAATGTGACCAACTTCGGTGCATTTGTAGATATTGGTGTTCACCAAGACGGTTTAGTACACATTTCATCACTAAGCGATAAATTCGTAGAAGATCCACATCAAGTGGTGAAAACGGGCGATATCGTAAAAGTGAAAGTATTAGAAGTAGATGTGCCCGCGTAAACGTATTGCGTTAACGATGCGATTAGATGAAAGTGCGGTCAAAAATGACGGCAAATCTGACCGCACTTTAAGTGCAAAACCAAGAAGTAATGCACCTCGTCAAGATCGTCATCCTAGAGGAAATAGTGCGATGGGTAATGCCTTTGCCGATGCGTTGAAAAATTGGAAAAATAATTTCGTCATTTAGATGAAAAATTGTGGCCAAATAGGGCGTACAATGAAGGGGATCTGGTCAATCATCCAATCCCCTTTTTTATTTCAACGAAAGGAATATTCTTATGGAAAAAGGTATTCTTGGGCCGCATGAAGGCAAGGAGCTAGAATTAATGTTAAGGGGTGAAAAGCAAGTGGCATTATTCAATCAGGAGCTCGGTATTCCTGACGCCTTTCTCCCTTATCTTGAGCTAGGAATGCTTCATTCAAAAACAGTGCAACGTCATGTAAATGATGTTTGCTTAACTGATTTTATTGTCTATTTACCTCAATCTCTTGCACTCGCTGAACAAATGGAAGTGCTACTTCCCGCAAGTACTGTGAATGGTTTTGATCCAAAAGTTGAACGTGAAATTGGCCGAATTCTTGGCTACCGAGAAAAAGACATCGAATACTACATTCAGCATTTTCAAGATAATTTAGAGAAGTATCGGCAGCAGTATAGTTAATAGATAAAATAAAAGTGCGATTGATATTTAAGCGGGATAGGCGTATATAGATTTGAAAAATCCACACATGTTTTTATATTTTTGTTTATGCGTGTGGATCTTTTGCTCCCTCTGCATTAGCTATAAAAAATTAAGTAGGTTTTGATGGAAAAAGTATAAAGTTTTTAGGTAGTGAGATTGCTAAAACCTATGATGAAGCTAAGAATTTTACTTTAGCTAGAGTTGAGGAATATGTTAACTTCAATCATAAAAGAATTATTTGCTACTTTAATTCCTATAGAAAAATTTTTACAGGAAATGTATTTCTTTAGTTCATTATTTAAATGATTTTTCATCGTGCATTAGCCTCTAAATATTTACTAGAGAATGACATAGTAGGATTTAAAGAAAATGCTTCTATTGCAGGTTTCTTAGGTATTTTATCTAAGTATGATTTTCAATGGGCGTACAACGGAATTAATACAAATTTCTTTTTTTATGAGTTTACTTTCAGATAATCAAAAGTTGATTGATTATTTAATTAAACATCGTGATGAAATTGTCGATATTTCAGTCCCCTATAAACGAACGGATACGAGACCTTTTTTTAATGCGAACACTTTATTGGCGTTAAGTGGAGATTGGCAATTATTAAAAGAACGCGCACTCACGTTCTTAAATGATGAGAAAAAAGCCCGTAGTGATTTAAAGCGCATTCCTGATCATGAATTTTATGTGGCACTAGCGGATAAAAATATAAAAAGGAATGCAAGAGGCTTTTAGATAAATTACTCGAACTTAAGTTTGCGAAACGAGCAGCAAAAGACACACTTTTACATTTTGATTTTTACTTGCAACCGCAAGTTTTAATGTATGCCAAAATTGCAGCAATCCACGGTTTTGATTTGGGTATTGATAGCCCTATGGCGCCCAAAGAATTGATTGATATAAATCCATTAGCAGAATATAAAATTCCTTATGATTTTATGAAATTATTTGATTTTGATGGGCCCCATCAAGTTTGGGTAAATTATGTCAAACAAAGAATGGAAGAAGGAAGCCAAAGAAAGTTGAAAAATAAAAAAAGGATTTTGGGCTTCGCTGTTTGGTCGATAAATCTACAGGAGAAATAGTTATATTTGATGAAACATACCCGAGTTCAGGAATGTATCATGGGCATGTTAGAAAAATGGGATGATTTAAATCAGGAAATGAAAAATAAATTAATAACAGAAGGGTTATTTAAATCTAATGGAAAAAGTAAATAGTATGAAATATATGGATCCTAAATATTGTTCTTTTTACACTTGATACGGTGGAAAAATTGTTGCAATTTTATTTTTAAATATTGTGCTATATTCAGTAGATAGAGATATCGCAGAAAAAAATAGTTTTAGATAATCTTGATTCATCAATAGATGAATTAAAATATACATCAATAATATCAGTAGGACATATGGTTAGAATTGATAAAAAGAATTTCCTTTGATATTATCAATAAACTAGAGTTATTAAAAAAATAGTGGTCAGCTTTTTAGGCGCGATAAGTGATGTTTTTTTGACGATATAAATTTATTTTTGTGATAAGTAAAGGCAAAACGTAGCTTGATAGAGATGTTTGTAGTGATACACTAATCTCGCAGTGGTTTAGATTGGAAAATCGTTCGGTGAATCGAAGTCATAGAAATGAAAATGCCTGGTAAAGGTGATATCTTAGATATAAAACAAGATATGAGAAATTTTATGAATGGAGGAAAAATAAGATGAATTTTTTTCTAAATTTAATGACTTGGATTTGGAAGAAAAAAATTGTAGAGAGTAATTTTAATAATGATCTTCAACTATTAAGAAAAAATATTTTTTTAGAAAACAAATTGGCAGATATAAAAAAATTACTAGTTTAGATAAATGGAACTATCTACATAAGATACTTTGCTATTCGGAACCTAAAGTAGAATTAATACAATTCTATATTGATAATGGCGTCGATGTTAATGCTCAAGATATATACGGAATGACTCCTTTGCATTATGCATTACGAAGTAAAAATGCTGAGGCAGCGATAGCGTTGCTCAAAGCAGGAGCAAATCCTAATTTACCGAACCAAGATGGTTTAATCCCTTTATCTATGATTGGATATATCCCAGAGAGATTGGATGTTTTAGAGCTTATGCTTCAAAAAGAGGCAAATGTGCATTACTTAGTAAATGAGGATGAAACCATTCTTGAAAGTTATAAATCTACAGAGAATGAGCCTCAATTAAAACCAATTTATGAATTAATGAAAAAGTATTCGTAGTGTTAAATATTTAGAGATGATATGAGTCAAAAAAGTTAGAAGATATATTGAAGTATATAGTAATGAAACAGATGAGTTGCTTTATTCTTATAAAATAACAATTCCTGATCATCTAGTTATTGAGATAGTTTCACCTGATGAGGATGATGAATTGGCACTTTTTTCATATATCCTGACTCAGGAAAAAGTTATTGCTCTAGGCGGTAAACATATTATAGATGAATATCATAACAAAGATGTTGGATATTATGTTGCCTGTTATCAAGCATAGGATATATAGATACCAAATAAAAGTGCGGTCAAAAACATAAGCGATTTTGACCGCACTTTATTATGGATTAGAAAGGATTATTCCGCGTCTTCTTTTGCCCATTCTAATGAGCGTTTAACGGCTTTTTTCCAGCCTTTATAACGACGTTCACGTTTTTCTTCATCATTATCTGGAGTGAAAGTACGTTCTACACGCGCTTTGTCGTGAAGCTCGTCTAAATCTTTCCAGAAACCAACCGCAAGACCGGCAAGATAAGCCGCACCAAGTGCAGTCACTTCTTTCACGACTGGACGTTCTACGTTCACATCTAAAATATCCGCTTGGAATTGCATTAAGAAGTTATTGTTGGTTGCACCGCCATCAACACGTAAATATTGTAAGCGTTGACCTGAGTCAGATTGCATTGCTTTCTAACACATCACGGGTTTGGTAAGCGATAGATTCAAGGGTTGCGCGTACGATGTGGTTGCGGTTAGAACCACGAGAAAGACCGAAAATGGCACCGCGTGCATACGGATCCCAATATGGTGCGCCTAAACCAGTGAAGGCTGGAACAACGTACACGCCATTGCTGTCAGGAACTTTTTGTGCGAAGTATTCGGAGTCATGGCTGTCATGTACGATTTTGAGTTCATCACGTAACCATTGGATTGAAGCACCTGCGATAAATACCGAACCTTCAAGCGCGTATTCAGGTTCACCTTTAGCGTTACATGCAATGGTGGTTAATAGGCCATTTTTAGAGGTAATGGCTTTATCACCGGTGTGAAGCAACATAAAGCAGCCTGTACCATAGGTATTTTTCGCTTGACCTGCGCGTGTGCATAGATGGCCGTAAAGTGCTGCTTGTTGGTCACCCGCGATACCTGCAACTGGAATACGTACACCGCCTTTACCCCCGATGTTGGTTTGGCCATACACTTCGGAAGAATTGCGTACTTCAGGCAGCATAGAGCGTGGAATATTTAATAATTCCAACATTTTGTCATCCCATTTTTCGTATGGATGTTAAATAACATGGTACGGGATGCATTGGTGTAATCCGTTACGTGAACACGGCCTTGGGTTAATTTCCATACAAGCCAAGTATCCACGGTACCAAATAGAAGTTCGCCACGTTCAGCTTTTTCACGAGCACCTTCTACATTGTCCAAAATCCATTTCACTTTTGTACCGGAGAAATAGGGGTCTACCACTAACCCTGTGGTGTTGCGGATATATTCTTCGTGACCATCTGCTTTAAGTTTATCTGTAATATCTGCAGTACGACGACATTGCCACACTATCGCGTTATAAACCGGTGTGCCGGTTGCTTTTTCCCACACAATGGTGGTTTCACGTTGGTTAGTAATACCAATTGCCGCAATTTCATCTGAGGTAATGCCTGCTTTTGCAACGACTTCGTTTAATGTTGAACTTTGTGTTGCCCAAATTTCCATTGGATTATGTTCCACCCAGCCTGCGCGTGGATAAATTTGTGTAAATTCACGTTGGGCGATTTCGACAACATTCGCATTGTGATCTAATAATACTGCACGAGAGCTTGTGGTACCTTGGTCCAAAGCGATGATGTATTTTTTGTCTGTCATGGTTCTATTCCTTAGAGTGCTCGGCACTCTCATTAAATGAATGAAGAAATTTTGAGCTTAAACGAACAAATTGCGAACCTAACTTAATTGAATTCGAATCTAATTGGAACAAGCAATGTTGGGTTTTGTGATTGCTATCACAGATTTTCCCCTTAAAAAATGTGGATACTCGTATTAACGCACAAAATAACGTGATCATTGTCTCATTTCTAGAAAATAGATCGGTTTCATCTATTGAATTAATTGGTTAAAACTAGATAATTAAGTCACTCACTTTGAGTATCTCAATATTTGATCAAACAACGAACGGAATTGCAAAGCAAGATTTCTTCAATGAAATCATTAAGTTAATCATTATTTGGAGATTCTCTTATGAATGCCTATTTTGCAGAATTTTTTGGCACAGCACTCTTAATCCTGTTAGGTAACGGTGTCGTGGCCAACGTATGTTTAAATAAAACGAAAGGGCAAAGTTCTGGTTGGATTGTGATTACTACCGCGTGGGCATTTGCGGTGTATGTGGCCGTCGTTGTGACAGGCCCTTACAGTGGGGCACACTTAAATCCAGCGGTAACGCTTGGTGTAGCAATGAAAGGTGCATTTGCTTGGGAACTGGTACCAGGCTACATCGCAGCACAAGTTGTGGGGGGCATGGTAGGTGCGTTGTTGGTTTACATTATGTATAAAGATCACTTTGCAGCAACCGAAGAAGAGGGCTTAAAACGCGCTTGTTTCTGTACTGAACCAGCAATTCGTAACTATCCAATCAACTTAGTGAACGAAATCGTTGGCACCTTCGTACTTGTCTTCGTAATTTTCTATCTTGCAGGGGCAAACATCACTTTACCTGGCACGGCAGAAAGCACGCCAATTGGTTTAGGCTCCATCGGGGCATTACCAGTAGCGATTCTAGTTTGGGCAATAGGTTTAAGCTTAGGCGGTACCACCGGTTATGCGATCAACCCAGCTCGAGATCTTGGTCCACGTTTAACCTTGGGTCTTTTCCTTGGGGGCACATTAAAGGCCAAAGCAGACTGGGGATACAGTTGGGTTCCTGTTGTAGGTCCGTTTATCGGTGCGGCGTTAGCTGCAGTATTCTACAACGCAATTATGTAATTCATTCAAATAGAAAGAGCGGTCAAAATTCATGATGTTTTTTCGGTATTATGTAGCAGTTGCACAAAGACCAAAATTTAAACGAAACCGTACAAAAATGCCCTTATTTCGATAAGGGCATTATTTTTTATAAATGTATTTTACAGAATTCTACTTATTTTTACGTTACTCACTTTTCCGTTTTCTTCTAAACAGTCTTCTCGTTGCTCCTCTAGCAGCATTTGTTCCATCATTGCAGGGTAAACTTGTTCACAAAGCACAACATATTCTGGTTGAGTAAGATGTTCTCTGACTTTTGTTGGGCAACGTAAATAGACTTTATCTTCTGCAAAACTGCTAATAATAGAAAGCATCTGATAAGGTTTCCCATCTTCGGTTTCAAACACTTCATCGGTAAATTGCATTTCAAAGATGGCAATCACTACAAGTCGTAAAATTTTTTTATTGCTAAACAGTTTAGAACGGTAAAAAGTATTTGAGTATTTGATCTTGTCTGCTATACTTCAGGTCAAGGAAATTCGCTATTTCACTGAGCTTACTAGGTTAAAGTAAGCTTTCTTTGTTTAATATCCTCAAAAATGGAGGTGTGTTATGGGTGGCGATGCAAGCTAACTATGCCTTTCAAAAAAATTGCTAATATCGTTTTTAATTCTCTGGCTATTATTAGTGCACTCTTTACTATTTTCGGTTTATCTATATTCCAATTGGATGAATCAAAGGCATGGGTGATTTTTACTTTAATAATACTTTTTATTGGTGTATGTTTTTTTTATCAGACTTATAGAGTTGCTAGAAAAAAATTATTGGTGAACGATACCCAAATGGAGTGTTACCTATAGCATCTTTCGCTAGATACTCTACGTCAGATGGTAAACAAATTCGATATGAGTTATTTAGGCATATACAAATTAAAAAGACCATTTATGAATAGCTTTACTCATAATTTTATATGGACTGGAAGTAAATTACCTGAAATATCTTCAGAGCTTCAATCTGTTGGTAAAAGTAAAGGATAATGAACTAAAAAGATGGTGAAATGGGTAAGCAAGTATCTCTAGGGTTCAAAGAAACGCTTCTTTACAATTCTTGTGAGATTATTCATTTGTTGATGGACATTGATGATAGTGATGAAAAATCCTCTCCTCATTTAGCGTTTGATGTAAAAGAACCTATTAGGGTCTATTCATTTTAGAGTTGAGTTACTTCACGCAAAAACATGACTATCATGAAAAAGCTAAATTAACTTGCCAAAATTTAGATAAGTTAAAAGGACCTATCGAAAGCGAAAGTGTTCTTGAGTTTGATAGCGTATCTAAATGTTTTTCGTATTTAGAGAAAAACCCTAAAGTTGGCTATAGATATATGCTGAAATGGGTAAGACCTAACTAGAATTTGTTGTCCTTTTTGCCGATTAGTTTATATAAACTAATCGGCATTTTATTTCTCTATCTATCTTTTAAATCCACGTTGAGTGATCTATACATCATTGTTTCCATAAGAGTTCCTTTTGTTACTTTAAATTAGGCTACGGCTAAATATTGGTTATCGTTTGAGGCTTCCAAACATAAACTTTCCAATCCGAATTTTGCCGTAGGTTTCTTATTTCCCTGCCAGTAACCTGTTAAATCTCGCGAAGGTCTGGCTTTCAAACAGCGTTTTAGTACGTTGTCGAATTTGTCTTTATCTGACTGATAACGAAAATCCTCACGCCATGCGGTTTCATTCGCATAGTGCATCATGTAATTATTTCCCATCTTATGATACACCCCCATAATCATTCTTCTAAATCGAGCAAAGAAGGATTCTGCTAGGTTATTGGTAGTGCCGTCAATCGAACAATACTCTTGTGAATGATTTACGCGACATAAGTCATAGTGAAATGCCAAGCCATCATAAGCAGGATTTTCATCAGCACAAATTGTAGATTTCAGTGCGACTAAGCGATGTGTTAAAGCAAGCATATCATCAGCATTTTCCTCTTTAACTAATGCAACGAGAGTGCGGTCGGCTCCTTTTATTATTTCCTGATTTGCAGCTTGTTGACGGAAAACCATCACACAAGATTTATCTTTACGTTGGTGACATCTCTTACGTCTATCAATTCGCTTATGTTTAAAATTTTTGGGGCGAAGGTAGTTATTCACATAACAACCATCAATATGAATCATGCCTGTGAGTGGTGTGTAATCTTGCGTTTTTTCAACTGCTTCACGGAATTTATGTAGTAATGCCCATGACGTTTTATATTGCACGCCAATATGACGAGATAAGTTAAGCGCAGAAATCCCTTTACTATTGATAGTGAAATAATAAACCGATAACAGTAGCTTTTTTAGGGAAAGTTTAGTGTGCTGAAAAATTGTACCACTTTTTACAGAAAAACGATGTTGGCAATGCTTACACTGCCATTGCTTACGAGAAGAAATAAAATAGGCTTTATGCTCAATATGACAACGAGGACATTGAACAGTATGAAAACAATGAGAATTTCCCCAACGAGCATTTTTAAGAAAAATGAGTATTTCGGTATCAGATAAATCGTAAATAGCGAACGCAGAGAGATTGCGAAGTGCAGAAAGTAAAAGTGGTGATGTTTTCTTGTTGTTTTTCATTTTTTCGTTCAACGTGCATAATCAACTTCCAACTTATTGTTTTGTAGCCAATAAGTCATGTTTCTCTTGCTAAATTGGTTGAACGAATTAAATATGAAAAAAGCAAACGAGAAGATTTGCTCAAAAGTGGGTGGCATTTTAGATCAAAGTTTGATCGATTTGCAAGAAGAAAAAAGCAACCTCTTTCGAGATTGCTTATATGTATAGAAAGTTATTCTTTATAAGATAGATAAAAATATCATTATTCATTTTATATTTTATTTGTTTGGCTGTGTTTTAACGATGTGTTGATTATATTTTTAAGTAGAAAGCCATTATGGGTGGCTTTTCTACTTTTTTATTTGTTCCAAATGAGTTTATGGCAGTATGTTGAACTACTTATTAGATTTGGTTTTGATTGCATGGCTTACACAGCATTTGTCCGTTCTCTAATATGGTTTTACCACCTTGCGACCACGGTACAATATGGTCAGCATCCATTTGCGACAACTCAAAATGTTGCTGGCAATGCGGACAAACACCATTTTGTTTTTGATACATTTTCTGCTTATCTTTTTCGCTAAATGCACGCAAATTTAAATATTTTTCTTTCCCTGACAATAAATAAGGATAAATACCGCTCGTCTTTTGTACTTCATCATCATCGATCAGTTTGAGAATTTTGCGTTCTAACTCTTCAGCATTAAACGTTGTTTCCTTGTATTGATTATACCAAATGCCCCATTCTTGTCCTTTCATCAACTTCACGCGCTCTTTGCTGTGATTACTGAAAATCCGTTTAACCCACGCAAAAACTTCTTGAATGTATTGATGCAATTCACTTGCACTCTCATCTTTTTGATGATTGCTCATATATTGCTCAATCGTTTGTTTTTCACATGCAGCAATCCATGAAATCGCCGTTTCCAAAAACTCTTGGCGTTCTGCCGTGCCTTTCAAATAATCACCAAATTGCTGTTGAACCACACAATTTCGCTTGCTGAAATATTTTTTTGCAGCCGAAACCCACGAACCAGAATAAATCGCATTTCTCAATTCTTGTTCGGTTAATTTTTCGCCAGCAATATTGATGGTTTTGAACCAATCTAATTTTTCACTATCTGTGCCAGTGCATTGATAAACCTGCAATTTATAATCCAAAAACTTATTTTGTTGGTCATCGGTTAAATTACCAAAATTAAGTGGTTTGTCTTTTTCAAACTCTACCGAAAACAGACTTTGGCTAAATTGGCAAATAGATATTGTGCGTTGTTGTCCATCAATCAATTCAAATTCGCCATTTTCGCCCACCGCCCAATACATCACATTTAAGGGAAAACCTTTCATAATCGTGCGAATCACTTCATCACGCTGTTTGTCTTTATAAACAAATTCGCGCTGATACGGCGGACGGATATTCAGGCAGCCTGAAAAACCGAATACACCCTGTTCATCATTATCTTGATAATCTTGTGTTAATTCGCGGATGGAGATTTCTTTTAATTGGATTTTCATGATTTAGCCTTTTTTGGGATGTTTGTGTTTAATAAGAATGCGAGCATAGGTTTCTTTTCCATTTAAAGTAAACCGTTTTCCATAATTGGGATTATCTTCAACATAACGGTCAAGTCCAACAATCTCAAATTGTTCAGGATTGTATTTATCCAAAAATGTAACCGGCACACCCATTGCACCGTCAAAATCAATCGGAATATCTATAACTTTATTAACGTTAATCGCATCATAATTATCGTAATGCGGATATTCTTCGGACGTATAGGTTTTCCATAAAATCAATGGTTCATGGCGTTTAGAATGGTCTAAATTGGTAAACCAACAAGCATTGCCCAAACTGCGCCAATTTTTACCGTTTTCATCACGCCAACTGCGTGTTTCGCGCATTTCATAATAATCAGGCACTTGAAATGCCATATCGCCGCTTTTTGTAACCGAGCCAAATTTTATTTTCTTTGATTAACGAAAAAATTTCTTTGTAAGTAATCGCGTTTTGATTGCCGATAATGATGAATTTCTTATCATATTCAACCAATTGCGCCACATATTCCCGAAACAGCGAAAACGGCGGATTGGTAACCACAATATCCGCTTGTTTCAGCAGATTGATACATTCCGCGCTGCGGAAATCGCCGTCGCCCTGTAAGGGTTTCACTTCAACTTCATCGGGCGATGGAACACGGTCGCCATCTTTGTCGCCCTCGTAAATCAAATAAACGGCTTGCTCGCTGTCGTTTCGGCTGAATACATCGGAATGCTGGTTTTTGTAGCATGTGGCAATCAGTTTTTTCAGCCCCAAGCGTTCAAAATTGTAGGAAAAATAATGAAAGAAATTGCTTACTCGTGGGTCATCGCAGTTGCAATAAACCACTTTGTCTTTGAAATGACCGGTGTAGTGTTGCAGTTCGCGCTCAATATCAGAAAGTTGCGTGTAAAACTCGTCATTTTTGCCGCGTTTTGCCGCATGAAGATTGTTGTTTTTTTGGCAGAAGTATTTTTTTAACATTTCAAACTCCCAAAAAAATGTTGGAAGTTTGAAAAGACAAGATTAAACTAGGCTTGTAGGCTTGTAGGCTTGTAGGCTTGTAGGCTTGTAGGCTTGTAGGCTTGTAGGCTTGTAGGCTTGTAGGCTTGTAGGGACATTTTTTGTTCCTTATTGAGTTAATGTCAAGTTAAATATTTATTGTTTATTAGAAATTTCTTTGAAAGAAATTGAGAAAGCATCTTTTAGGTTTTCTGGCATAGAACGGTAGTCCACGATCAATTTTTTTCTTCCTGTTCCGATATTTCGTTTTTTTGTATTACAGATTGAAACATCTCACCTTCACCGCTAACGAGCCAATTTAAATTGACCCCAGCTTTTAGCGATCCCAGTCATGCCTTCCGCATTGGGTTCACGTTCACCACCGATATAACCTTGCATCGTACGATAAGCTATTCCTGCCTGCTCTGCAAAATCTGTAATTTTCCAATTTTTAGCTTCACATACTTGTCTTAATCTTTCTGATATGCACATTTGAGCGTTCCATTTTCAATTTATAATTGACAAATTACACATATGAGCGTATATTTGTTTTGAGTTTAAACGTATTTTATCACGTTTGAGCATATTTAAAATCTCTATTAACATAAATTTTTAAACAAGACGATGACTCAGCATTTCTTACTTTCTAGCAAAGCTCGCACGCTTTCTTCTTACGAGATCGCACAACTCTCGGAAGGAGAAGCGTATGATTTGCTTTGTGAATTAAGATGGGGTGGCAAAGAGTTCATCACTTGCCCTAAATGTGGGGTGCAACACAAGCCTTATTATATTTCTACACGCAAACAATGGCGCTGCAAACATTGTAATCACACTTTTTAGTGTCACTTCTGGCACCATTTTTTTCCAATCGCAAGAAACCGATTAAGGTTTATCTCTATGCTTTAATGGAATGGGTAAATGCTGTCAAAGGGTTATCTTCCTTCAATTAGCACGTAATGCAAAAACTTAATCCTCGCACAGCATTTGTTTTTATCGCATAAATTCCGCAAGGCTTTACTTGAAAGCCGTGATATGAAACCACTTTCAGGTGTAGTGGATATGGACGGTACTTATGTTCATCCTGCACCACGTAAAGCAAACAAGAAAGCTGACCGTATTGACTATCGTTTAAAGGAAAATCAGAATCCTGATAAACGTTGTGTCATGGTTGCACGTGAGCATTATTCGCCAGAAGAAAAAGCCAGTAATGCACTGCATTGTGGGGCAAAACGTTCGCACGTTTTTTTGTGGCACATACTGAATCGCAATCGGTGATAAAAAAAGCTTTGCTGACAAATTCATTAAACCTAATACACAAATCAATACTGATGAAAGCACAGCTTATGATGTTTTGTTGCCTTACTATAACTTGAGAACTGTAAACCATAAAGAAGAATATCGTAGTGACTTAGGTGTAACAAACAATCAGGCAGAAAGTCTATTTAGTCGTTTCAAACGTATGTACTACGGACAAGTTCACCGAATTAGTAATGAATACCTACTTAACTATGCTAATGAAATTGCGTACCGTGAGGATAATCGCCGTACCTCAAATAAAGCTCAGTTTATTGATGTACTAAGCCGATGTTTGAAAACCACCAATGATAACAATGAATGGTGCGGTTATTGGCAACGTAAAATTATTCATCAAGAAGTGATTTGGCAGTAGATATATGGCATATAACTTAGATAAGAAGCTCAAAGAATTTGAGTTTGAACGTAAACAGGTATTACATCATCTAGCCTTACTTGATGCGAATATTGCCACATTAAAACGTGCTATTGAGCTTACTCAACAGGAAAGTGATGTAGCCCTTTATAATACGGACAACTTTGTGTACCGTTCCAAATATAAGCTCTTTAAAGGGAAAAATTCGTAAATACATCGTACAAAATGATGCGAGAAGCACCCAACAAAGCCTTTTACAATTGCCGAACTCACGCAGAGGATTTTTCGATATTGAACAAAAATCCTGATACACCGTCTGAAAAGCACCTTGATTCCGTTCGTAAACAACTGAATGAGTTTTATAAAAGGGAATGGATTAATAGAGTTCAAATCAGCCGAAATGAAGTTCACTGGCAATGGAAACAAAAATAGCGGTATTTCTACCGCTACTTATCCATTTCTACTCAAGAGGTTTTAATCGCCATTCAGAACGCCTGAAAAATCTTCGCTTTAGTGTCCGTTTATGTAATTCAACTTCTTTCCGTTCAATAATTCCTTTCTTATACAGTTCTTTCAATACGCGAGCAATAGCTAATTCATGTTCTATTTGGGGTAGAGGATAATCTTTGCCAGTGTCTAATTCCAACGCCGCCTCTGTAATAAAGTATAATGTTTTCCAACTATCACTTTGCTTTAATACTCTTGCAACCAACAATTGAAGATTTTGCTTAAAACAATCGAGGTTTTATTAGCCTTGAAATATTAAATTGTGTTTTGATTTGCCTTAAATCGAAATTGGGTTCAATGTATATCAAGGTATTCTCAAAACAAAGTATTTTATCTTCTAAATCTGATTTCTGTTGTTTTAACTGCTCAAGTTGATGTTCAAGAATCAATTTTTTTCTTTATAGCTACTTTCGATTAATTTGGTAAGTTGAGAAATAAGGTGGGATTCTGCTATAATAAAAAAATCTCCATTGAGTTAAACTTTCAATGGAGATTTTTAGTATTTTCAAGCGGTTAGGGTCTTTGTGCAACTGCTACATAATACCGTGTTTTTTTGACCGCTCTTTTTATATTTAGAAGTTTGATTAAATACAATAATCTTCGAATTCCATTGGCATTTTAGCTTGCAATAAGAATTGTTTGGTGCGCTCTTGCTGTGGATGACTGAAGAATTCAGCCGCGGTATTTTTGTTCAACTACCTGACCATTTTCCATGAGAATCACGCGATCCGCCACATCTTTGGCAAAATTCAATTCATGGGTGACGATAATCATTGTCCAGCCTTCTTGTGCGAGCATTTTGAGTGCCTGTAATACTTCACCGACGAGTTCAGGGTCGAGAGCGGAAGTCGGCTCATCTAACAAGATAATATCGGGTTTAACGGCTAAAGCACGGGCGATCCCGACGCGTTGCTGTTGACCTCCAGAGAGTTGAGAGGGATATAAATCCGCTTTCGCTTTTAAACCAACTTTTTCCAATAATGCTAAGGCTTTTTCACGCGCAATCTCTTTCACTTGTTTTTTTGCACAACCACCATCCCTCCATCACATTTTCGAGTGCTGTGCGATGGGGAAATAGATTGTATTGTTGGAATACCATTGAAGAACGACGACGCAATTTTAATTCATCGGTTTTGCTGATTTTTTTACTGAAATCAATGGTTAAGCTTCCATCAGTAAATGCTAATACTCCTTTTTCTGGGCGTTCGAGCAAATTTAAACAGCGTAAAAAAGTCGTCTTGCCTGAACCTGATGGACCCAGAATGGCAACCACTTCGCCTTTATTAATTTCAAAATCAATGCCTTTTAATACATGGTGACCATTAAAACTTTTCTGAATATTCGTGACTTTTAACATAAACAGTCCTTATAAATGGCGAGAAAGGCGTTTTTCTAAACGGGTTTGCCCCATTGACAGCACAAAACAGAATACCCAATAAATGAGAGCCGCTTCGCTGTAAATTAAAATAAACTCATAGTTTTCAGCCGTGATGTTTTGCGCCACACGAAATAATTCCGCAATCCAAACGAGCGAAGCGAGAGACGTATCTTTCACTGTGCTAATGAATGTGTTTGATAGCGAAGGGACAGAAATACGTAAAGCTTGCGGCATAATAGTACGCACGAAAGCTTGTGTGTAATTCATGCCTATCGCATAAGAGGCTTCCCATTGACCTTTAGGGATCGCAAGAATAGAGGCTCTCACTGTTTCTGCTGCATAAGCACCAATGTTAATGGAGAATGCAATAATTGCAGTTGGGAAAGGCTCAAGCTTGATGCCAACTTCAGGTAAACCGTAGAAAATAATGAAGATCTGTACCAACATTGGGGTGCCACGAATAATTGAAATATAAGTGCGGCAAATGCCCTGCAGAATTTTGGTCATTAAATTGGGATGCGGTAATGTGCAAATCACAGCCACAATAACAGCAATGAATAAACCGCAAAAGAAGGAAATGACCGCAAGGGGAATCGTATATAAAATTGCCCCTTCCATCATAGGCCAAAACGAGCTGATTACATAATCAGCTCGTTCTGCGGTCATAAATGGAAGGCTGGCTAACCAATTATTGAGTAATGTCATCGCCAAACCATTTGATTGAAAGTTGTTTTAAAGTTCCGTCTTTGCGTAGTTCTTCAAGTGCTTGGTTCACTTTTGCAATAAGCGGTTCTTCACCTTTCAAGAAAGCAAAACCGGTTGGGATTTTCTTATCACTTTCTACAGCAATTTTTAAGCCTGCATTAGGTTGTTTTTTGAAGTAATCTAACACCGCAAGCTTATCGTTTACTGTTGCATCAACACGACCTTGTTTTACCGCTTCAAGGTTTTGCGCCAAGCTATCTACAGTCACGATAATTGCACCATTATCACGCGCATCTTTGCTCCAGTTACTGGTTGCAGATTGTGCAGATTTTTTACCTTTTAAATCAGGGAATGATTTAATGCTATCGTTATCAGCTTTCGTCACGATTACGCCAGCAGAGTAGTTATAAGGTGCACTGTAATCATATTTTTTTAAACGTTCTGGGCTTGGATTGGTTTTGGTTCTGCAATAACATCAAAGCGTTTTTGCATTTAAACCTGCATACATGCCGTCCCAAGCGGTTTCTTTAAATTCGACTTTCCAACCTAATTTTTGTGCAACTTTTTCGATAATTTCCACATCGAAACCGGTTAATTTGCCATCTTTATCGTGGAAAGTAAATGGTGCGTAAGTACCCTCAGTACCGACTAATAAGGTTTTTAGTTTGTTCAACGCGATCAGCAATTTCACCGGCGTTAGCAAAAAGTAGAAAGGACTAATCCTGCCGCTAAAAAGTGCGGTGCTAAAAAAATGATTTTTTTCATAAGTATTCCTTTTTTTAGATAAATAACGAAAGTGAAATGAATTATAAGAAGCGAAAAAGAAAAAGAAAAAGTATTATTTATTTATGAATTATTTCTTTTTCGTTATATCAAATAAAAACTGTTTAATTAATAACAAAAAAAGGTCTGTAAAAACAGACCTTAGATAAAAATGAATTCAATCAATCGATTAAGCTTCAATACCTTCGAATAACGCTGTACTTAAATAACGTTCTGATGCAGAAGGTAGGATTGCAACGATTAATTTATCTTGGAATTCAGGTAGTTTTGCTAAGCGGTCAGCCGCTGCCACAGCCGCACCAGAAGAAATACCCGCAAGAATACCTTCTTCAGCCATTAAGCGACGAGCGGTCGCAATTGCCGTATCGCTATCTACAGTTTCCACGCGATCAATTAATGATAAATCTAAGTTTTTCGGAATGAAGCCCGCACCGATACCTTGAATTTTGTGTGGACCTGGTTTCACTTCTTGACCAGCAAGGGTTTGGCTAATAACAGGTGATTCTGTTGGTTCAACCGCTACAGAGGTAATTTTTTTACCGTGATCTCAATTTGATCGCACGAGAAATACCAGTAATTGTACCGCCAGTACCTACACCAGCAACCACAACATCGACTTTACCTTCCGTATCTTTCCAGATTTCTTCACCAGTAGTTTGACGGTGAATGTCCGGGTTAGCCGGGTTTTCAAATTGTTTTAGCATCACATAATGATTTGGGTTAGATGCCACAATTTCTTCTGCTTTAGCGATCGCACCTTTCATCCCTTTTGAGCCTTCAGTGAGCACAAGATTTACGCCTAAACCACGTAATAAACGTTTACGTTCAAGACTCATGGTTTCTGGCATGGTTAAGGTGATTTTATAACCGCGCGCTGCTGCTACATAAGCTAAAGCAATACCGGTGTTACCGCTGGTTGCATCTACAATTTCTTTACCCGCGGTTAAAATGCCGTCTTTTTCTGCTTGCCAAATCATATTGGCACCAATACGGCATTTCACGCTAAAGCTTGGGTTGCGACCTTCAATTTTTACGACAACGTTACCATTGTGTCCGAAGTGTTTTAAACGAACTAATGGCGTATTACCGATTGAGTATGAGTTATCTGCATAAATTGTCATTTTACTGTCCTTTTATATTGTGGAATTAATTGATGCAGTAGTTATAACACCGGCTTTTATATAAAAAAAATAGTTAATAGCTATATTTTATAACTAAATGCTATTTATTCACGATGTTATTTCCTGAAGGCTTAATTTCTGTACTCGTAGAACGTGTCACAATTTGTGTTGAACCTGAAGTGCGGTCAAAATTCATATCAAATTTTAATTGTGAGCGATAATTTTCCACCCACATCACCGTTGCACCGCAGACCGCCACAGGAATAATCACTAGGTTCACGATCGGCAATGCTGTACAAAGGGTAATTAATGCCCCGAATGTCAAGCTTTGAGAACGTCTTTCGCCTAACGCATTTTTCATAATGCCAAAAGAAATTTTATGGTTATCAAACGGGTAGTCACAGTACTGAATCGCCATCATCCAACAAGTAAATAGGAAGGTGAGTACTGGAATAATGGTTTGTCCGATAACAGGGATAAAACTCAATAAGAACAAGCCCACAAATTTCGGTAAGCTGTACCACAATTTTTGCCATTCACGATTCAACATGCGCGGCACATCTTTCATAATTTCGGCAAAACCATCATCATTAACGGCTTCACCGGTCAGCATTTTTTCGACTTTTTCTGCTAATAATCCATTAAACGGTGCGGCAATAAAGCCTGAAAGCGTTGTAAAGGCAAAATAGAAAAATAAGAGAATCGAGCCGATAGACAGTACAAGCAAAATCACACTTAAAAAGCTTAACCAATCAGGAATAAAGCTCATTACCCAGTCGATCATCGTGGAGATTTGTGAAACAAATAGCCAAAATAAGCCTGTGAGCAGGACGACGTTAAGTAAAATCGGCATAATCACAAAACGGCGGAGGCCTTTTTGCGTAATGAAATGCCAACCCATCACGAAATGATTGAAAGCAGATTTTATTTCATTTTGATCGATCATCATTGTTCCTTTAAATTAAAAAAATACAAAATGTCACAGAAAGACAATATTTTTTGAGAAAGATTCCATTTCATCCCTTTTAATCTCTTGTTTGCTTTCCTATTTTTTCACCTGTGGAAATGTGATAGGATTAGCAAAAATCATTGCGTTAAGGAGCAACAAGCATGGACTTAAATACCATTTTGATCATTCTAGGGGTGATTGCTTTAATTGCCTTAGTGGTACACGGATTATGGTCAAATCGTCGTGAGAAATCAAAAATATTTTAAAAGTGCGAATACATTTAACCGCACTTCTAAAAAGTGGTGAGGTCAATCCTTTTTCGCAAGCTGCTGATCCTAATGCGGATATTCGTTTAACACATCGTGCTCAAGCGGCACAGCCTGTACAACAAAGTGTTCAACCCTAAAGTGGCACCACAGGCAGCAAGCCAACAGCAATTTAATTTTGATGAGCAACGTGCTCAAGTGGATGCGCGTCAAATAGAAAAAAGCGTCGATGATATTAAAATCTCCTTACCAAATCAGCCAGTTTATGAGATGAAAACGGCGCAACCTGCTCCTGCGCCACAGCCTGAACCTGTGGTTTATCCTGAAACGAATGTACAACCGAAACCACGTGTGGCAGAAATGACAATCGAAGAATTAGAAGCACAAAGCAATGATTTTGACGGTGTGAATTCTTCTTCGCCTGAGCTGCGTGAGCAGTTAGCCGAGATGTCATTGAATCCAACTCAAGAACCTGCTCATGAGAACGTACATTTTAACTATCACGAACCAGTAGAAGTGGAAAAACCAAAACAAACCACGGGATTTGTTCAACTTTATGTCATTTCAAATCAAAATCGTGAATTCTATGGTCCACAATTATCTCAATCTTTAGAAAACCTCGGTTTTATTTTTGGTGAGCGTCAAATGTATCACCGCCACTTTGATTTAAGTGTGGCAAGCCCTGTGTTATTTAGCGTAGCCAATATTGAACAGCCCGGTACGTTTGATTATTACAATATGGCCGAGTTTTCAACCATGGGCGTGGTGCTCTTTATGCAGTTGCCTTCTCCAGGTAATAATTTGGCGAACTTACGTATGATGATTCGCGCAGCGAAAACCATCGCAGAAGATTTAGGTGGTGTAGTGTTGACCGATCAACAAGAAATTTTTGATGATGTAGCTGAGCAAGATTATTTATCTCGCATCGCATAAAACGCACGAAAAAATAACCGCACTTTGGGCGAGCCGATGGTTCGCCCATTTTAATTCAATGAGTAAACCATTAGAGAACATTATGAGCCTTCAGCAACAAATTGATACATTACGTCAGGATCTTCGTCGTTATGAATATGAATATCACGTGTTGGATAACCCAACCATTCCGGATGCAGAATATGACCGTTTATTTCACCAACTTAAAGCTTTAGAAGCCACTCATCCGGAACTCATTACGGCAGATTCACCTACTCAACGTGTGGGCGCAAAACCGCTTTCAGGTTTTGCCCAGATTCGTCATGAGATTCCAATGCTGTCTTTGGATAATGCCTTTTCCGACGAAGAGTTTTATGCATTCGTAAAGCGCATTGAAGATCGTCTTATTCGTTTGCCTGAACCGCTTACTTTCTGCTGTGAACCTAAGTTAGATGGTTTAGCGGTGAGTATTTTGTATGTGAATGGCGTACTGACTCAAGCTGCAACCCGTGGTGATGGGACGACAGGGGAAGATATTACTGCCAATATTCGCACGATTCGAAACATTCCGTTGCAGCTTTTAATGGACAATCCACCCGCACGTTTAGAGGTGCGCGGTGAAGTATTTATGCCACACGCAGGCTTTGAGCGTTTAAATCAACTGGCGTTAGAGAAAGGTGAGAAAACTTTTGCTAACCCGCGTAATGCTGCAGCGGGATCGTTGCGCCAGCTCGATCCGAAAATTACGAGTAAACGTCCATTGGTCTTGAATGCTTATAGTATTGGTATTGCTGAAGGGGTAGATTTACCGAATACACATTATGATCGTTTGCAATGGTTGAAGTCTATTGGGATTCCAGTAAACCCAGAAATCCGTTTATGTAACGGCACAGATGAAGTGTTGGATTTTTATCGTGATATTCAAAATAAACGCAGCTCTCTTGGCTACGATATTGATGGCACCGTGCTGAAAATCAATGATATTGCGTTACAAGAGAAATTAGGTTTTATCTCAAAAGCACCGCGTTGGGCAATTGCTTATAAATTCCCTGCACAAGAAGAATTAACTCGCTTAAATGACGTGGAATTCCAAGTAGGCAGAACGGGGGCAATTACTCCAGTAGCCAAATTAGAGCCTGTATTTGTGGCTGGGGTAACAGTAAGTAATGCTACATTACATAACGGCGATGAAATTGAACGCTTGGATATTGCTATTGGCGATACGGTAGTGATTCGTCGTGCGGGAGATGTGATCCCACAAATTATTGGTGTATTACACGATCGTCGCCCAGCGGATGCGAGACCGATTGTTTTCCCTGAGACTTGTCCTGTATGTGATTCGACCATTGTTCGTATTGAAGGTGAAGCCGTAGCACGTTGTACGGGCGGTTTGTTCTGTGCAGCACAGCGTAAAGAAGCGCTTAAACATTTCGTTTCTCGTAAAGCCATGGATATTGATGGGGTAGGGGGTAAATTAATTGAGCAGTTGGTGGATCGTGAATTAATTCATACGCCAGCCGATTTATTTGGTTAGATTTAACCACGCTGACTCGCTTGGAAAGAATGGGTACTAAATCAGCTGAAAATGCGTTAGCGAGCCTTGAAAAAGCAAAAAATACGACGTTAGCACGTTTTATTTTTGCTTTAGGGATTCGTGAAGTGGGTGAAGCAACAGCATTGAATTTAGCGAATCATTTTAAAACCCTGGAAGCCTTGCAAAATGCAGATTTAGAAGCCTTACAGCAAGTGCCTGATGTGGGCGAAGTGGTGGCTAATCGTATTTTAGCATTTTGGCATGAACCACATAATGTGGCAGTGGTGAATGATTTAATCGCTCAAGGCGTACATTGGGAAACCGTGGAAACCAAAGAAGTGACAGAAAACCGCTTTAAAGGCAAAACGGTTGTGTTAACCGGAACCTTAACTCAAATGGGGCGTAATGAGGCTAAAGCGTTATTACAAGACATGGGCGCGAAAGTGAGCGGCTCGGTTTCAGCAAAAACAGATTTTGTGATTGCCGGTGATGCGGCAGGTTCTAAAGCTCACAAAAAGCACAGGAATTAGGTGTTACTGTTCTCACGGAAGAAGAATTTTTGGCTCAGATTTAACCGTCTCAATCGAAAAAAAACTAAAAAAATGACCGCACTTCATCTCATCTCAAGATTAAGTGCGGTTTAACTTTTCTTCTTAATAAACGATAGCGGACATTTTAAGCTCTTAATTTACTGGCTCAGCGTTCCAGTTGTTTTGCCAAGCATTCTTTTGAAGCAATAATCTGTTTACCAAAACGTTTATATAAACGTTGTTTTAATTTTGCCAACCCTTTCACTTTAGCACTTTTTTCTGCCCCAAATAACTGCTTAATATGGAGTGTCACCTGACCAATCTCTTGTAAGGCTATACCTGTTTTGGCTTTTAATTCGTTTAATTGGAACGTGATTTTTTCCTGTACATGCTGTTCCAATCGTTGCGTTAATTCTGTCGTATCGGCGGTTTCATTTTGACACAACTGTTCAAATTCGGCGATTTCTGTACTGAAATCTAGCTGTAACCCTTGTTCCAGTTCAATTAATACTGCCGTGCCGTATTCCAATTGTGATGTTAATTGCTGTTGGCTTTGAACTAATTGATTTTGAATGGCTTCACTTTGTTCAATACATTCATTTAATGACTGTTTTCATTTCTGTTTGTTGCTGCATGGCAGAGGCTTTTATTGAATCAATTCGTTGTTGAATTTGCTGCATAAGATCTGACATTGTTTCTACGTTTTCCATTTTTCTTCTCCTTTGAGATTTTTTTTAACCGCACTTAAGAAAAAGTGCGGTCATTTTGTTACTTATTTTTTTGATGATTTGTTTCACATCCACTTCTGTTTTATTCCATTCTTTATCGACTTTACCAATAATTTGAATGTTATCTTGAGGTGCTATCGTTTCACCATTCCATGCTTTTTTGCTGACTTCAATTTGAATTTCTTTTCCACTTGCGTCTTTAAATAAGAAATCCTTTTTACCAATTTGTTTTTACAATTTGTCCGTCTAAACGAACTGGAGTGTCATCATTGGCATTTAATGCATCATCAACGGTTTTTTTACAATAACACTTTCATCGACAAAAACCTTGTTGGGTGTTGTGCTTGTGACCATCATTAAATCCTTGTGCTATTGCGGTGTTATATACGGCAACAGAAGATAATGCGATAGCTGCAACAGTAAGTAATTTTTTTCATAGTTTGTTCTCCTAAATAAGATAATCATAAAGTAAGTTGAAAGCTTTGCTTTTCAGATGTATTAAAATCATTCAAATCTTAATCTTTTCTTAAGTGATTAACATTTTTCAGATTTATTTATCGATTGGATTGTTTGCCTTTCGATGAGTGTATTTAAACAAGAGAATCTTAAGGAAAGATTATAAGAGAGGTAAAAAAATGAAAAATTTTTTTGAAAATAAAAAATAGGGCGTTTAAGCCCTACTTTTATGAGAAAAATGCCCTGGAAATCTACCGCACTTTAGCCTGCTACTGCAGGTAAATAACCTGCTTGAATTAAGAATGGTACGATCATAATGATTACGCCAATTACTAAGGCTATCACTAAGGTTACGTTTCCACCGATTACACGATAAGGCAGATTGGGATTCGCTTGACGTGTTTTCCATGCTAGTCCAATAGGTAAAATTAAGCAATAGAATGCACAGAGTAAACCCGCATAGCTTAATGCGGCAATAAAACCTTCAGGATAATACAAGGCGAATGCAAGTGGTGGAGTAAATGCTGCAACAGTCAGTGTTAAACGGTTGTGTGGCAATTTGTAACGTTTAAATAAATCGCCTAAACCTTCAAATACCCCTAGCATCACACCTAGGAAAGAAGTAATTAATGCAAGTGCAGAGAACACACGTACGATTTCACCCATAATGTGGGAGTTCGTGATTTGACGTGTTGCATTGACTAAGCCGTTAAGGGTTGGATCTGCTTGGAGCAATTGTACGAACTCATTTTGGCTTAATACACCGTGAGTCGCTAATTGCCATATCAAATAAGAGATCAGTGGAATGGCTGTACCAATTAAAATCGCTTTACGGAATTGAGTGACACTACCATCTAAATAGCTATTTACGCTACCCATGATGATGTGGAAGCCAAAAGAGGTAAAGAAAATTGGTGCCGCAGAGATCACGAAAGCATAATTTAAAGGTAAGGCCATCAGGTTATCGACAGATACTTTTGGTAACATCATGAACAACACAAAAGCAAAGGCAATTAATTTACCGATGAACAGAATACGGGTGGCACCATCAACGCCTCTTGTACCTACAACCACAAAGGCACCGAGTACGACGGTAAATAAAATGATTGAAAGTTCGGAGGAGAGACTTTCAAAGCCAAAAGCCGTTGGTAAACCAGATAATAATGAACCGCCTCCGGTGATGTAGGCCGCAGAAAGGGCGTAAAGTAAAATGAGCAAGCTAAAAGTCGCTAAGACACGCCCAGTGATACCAAAGTATTTTTTTCAGCGAGAGTCGCTACGCCATCATTCAGGCGATCAGCTGTTTGATAGACTTCAACAAAAAGTAAACCGCTATAAACTAACAGCGCCCATAAGCCGACTAATAATAAAACAGTGTAACCAAAACCAATTCCGGCAGAGGTTAATGGCATCGCGAGCATCCCGGCTCCGATGGTCGTGCCTGCGATGATTAAGGCACTGCCGAATGTTTTGTTCTTTAGCATAAAATTGTCCTCCGAGTATAAAAATTGAAAAATGAGATTAAAAGCTGACCGCACTTTTCTTTGTAATGATAGCGGCAAACCGAAAGATAAGAGTCATTTCCACCGATTTGGATTTGTTCCCCTTCCTTAATGACTTCACCTTGTTCATTTAAACGTAAAACGAAATTGGCTTTACGCCCACAATAACAGATTGTTTTTAATTCTTCTAGTTGATCTGCCCAAGCAAGTAAATACTTACTGCCTTCAAATAGCTCAGCCTGGAAGTCTGTCCGTAAGCCATAACAAAGCACAGGAATCTTCAGTTTATCTACAACATCGCTTAATTGATACACCTGTTGTTTCGTTAAAAACTGGGCTTCGTCAACCAAAACACAATGAATTTTTTCTTGTTGTAAATGTTGACTCACTTCAGCAAAAAGGTCACTGGTTGACGTAAATAAATTCGCCTCTTCATGAATACCAATACGTGACGTGACTTTGCCTGCGCCAAAACGATCATCAATCGCTGCCGTATAAACCATGGTGTTCATATTGCGTTCACGATAGTTATAGGAAGACTGTAACAATGTGGTTGATTTACCCGCATTCATCGTAGAGTAGTAAAAATAGAGTTTTGCCATTATTTAATCACCCATTTCCAGAAATGATAGGCAATGAATCCTGCAACAGGTGGACAGGCTGCTAGCATAAAGGTCCCGTAAGTGGCACCTCCTCCCACCATTTTTCCTGCTTCAGCAAGAGCGTCAACAATATCACTGCTTGGCGTGGTAAAAATCCATGCACCAATAATCGCGAGCACCAAAAAACAAGCGATACCGGCTGCACGCATGGCTCTTACTTTAATATTTTCCATATTTTTTCCTTAAATTGCAGGGAGTTCGGCCATTGCCCAACGAGGTTTGACATCAATGGCGAGATCGCTGTGCTGACCTTGTTTTAAACGTAAAAAGCCAGTATAGGCAATCATGGCGCCGTTATCGGTACAAAATTGAGGTTGCGGATAAAATACTTCACCACCAAGATTTTTCATCATTGTGCCAAGGGTTTCACGTAATTTTTTGTTTGCACTTACGCCGCCAGCAATGACTAAACGCTTATAACCGGTTTCTTTTAAGGCACGTTTGCATTTAATTGCAAGTGTATCCACGACAGAATCTTGGAAGGCAAAGGCAATATCAGCTTTGGTTTGTTCGGTTAATTCACCTTCTTGTTTGAACGCCTGATTAATGGTGTTTGCTGCTGAGGTTTTTAAACCTGAAAAGCTAAAATCAAGACCAGGTCGATCCGTCATTGGTCGAGGGAATACAAAGCGATCCGGCGATCCTTTTTCGGCTAAACGTGAAAGTGCGGCACCACCAGGGTAATCTAGCCCTAATAATTTCGCGGTTTTATCAAAGGCTTCACCTGCTGCATCATCAATGGATTCGCCAATGACTTCATATTTCCCTACTCCATCAACGCGCACTAATTGTGTGTGTCCACCTGAAACTAAGAGGGCAATAAATGGAAAGTGCGGTCGATTTTCATCAAGCATTGGCGCAAGTAGATGACCTTCCATGTGATGTACGCCAATAGCGGGCACATTCCAAGCATAAGCCAGTGAACGCGCGATCGTTGCACCTACTAATAATGCGCCGACTAAACCAGGACCACTTGTATAGGCGATACCATCAATTTGATCTGCGGTTAAATTGGCTTCTTCTAATGCAGCTTTAATTAATGGCGCTGTTTTTGCGAATGTGATCGCGAGAAGCCAACTCTGGTACCACACCGCCGTAATCCGCATGCAAGGTAATTTGCGTGTAGAGTTGATTAGCAATTAAACCTTTATCTTCATCATAAATCGCGACACCTGTTTCATCACAGGAGGTTTCGATTCCTAAAATACGCATTTTCTTCTCATTTTATTAAAAAATTGGCAAAGATTTTACCTTGTTTAGCCCGCTTAAACCAGTTCAAACGCCAAATTTTCAGCAAATAGGCGATCTTTCCTTTGCTTTTGCAGGGAAGATCGATTAGAATTGCGTTCTTTATTGAATTTGCCGTTTATTCGGCAGTAATAAAAATTTAAAATTGCAATTAAATTAAACTCATTGAGGTGATTGGCTTATGCCTGTAATTAAAGTACGTGAAAACGAATCATTTGACGTAGCTTTACGTCGTTTCAAACGCTCTTGCGAAAAAGCTGGTATTTTAGCAGAAGTTCGCGCTCGTGAATTCTATGAAAAACCAACTACAATCCGTAAACGTGAAAAAAAGCAACACTTGCTAAACGTCACGCTAAACGTAACGCTCGCGAAAAACGCGCGCAATACCCGTTTATACTAATTTGTAGTATTTTTCTAACTCGAGTTAAGACAAACCGTGAAACCTTTTGGGTATCACGGTTTTGTTGCTTTAAATTCATCGAAAAAAAGTCACGCAAAATCAACCGCACTTTCGCATCGTATTCAAGGAGGCAAGGCAATGAAAGGCTCAATTCCACGCCAGTTTATTGATGATCTGCTCACAAAAATCGAATATTGTCGATGTGATTAATGCACGCGTGAAACTCAAAAAAAGCGGGACGAGATTATCAAGCTTGCTGTCCGTTTCATCACGAAAAAACACCATCCTTCACAGTAAGTGAAAAAAAACAATTCTATTATTGCTTTGGCTGTGGCGCGAAAGGCAATGCGATTTCATTTTTAATGGATTATGACAAATTAGAATTTGTTGAAGCTGTTGAAGAACTTGCCGCTTCGGCAGGACTTGAAGTGCCTTATGAAAAAACGTCCAAACCAATTCGGCAATAAAACCGGATGTGAGCTATCAAACAAAACGTAATTTATACGATTTGATGCAAGAGATTGCGTCGTTTTATCAAGCTCAACTCCCGCTAAATATTCCTGCTCAAATCTATCTTCAGCAACGTGGTTTATCGCCAGAAATTATCGAGCGTTTTCAAATCGGTTATGTGCCCAATGCGATGGATACGGTGTTGCGTCAATTCGGTAAAAATCGAGAAGAGCAGAAAAAGCTATTCGATTTAGGTATGCTTTCTCGCAACGATCGTGGCAACGTGTACGATAAATTCCGTAATCGCATTATGTTTCCAATTCGGGATAAACGTGGTCGAACAGTTGCCTTTGGTGGACGTGTTTTAACGGATGAAAAACCTAAGTATTTGAACTCCCCCGAAACCATTACGTATCATAAAGGTAATGAGCTTTATGGTTTATATGAAGCTTTACAAATCAATGATGAGCCAGAAAAACTACTGGTGGTTGAAGGTTACATGGATGTGGTGGCATTAGCGCAATTTGGTGTCGATTATGCAGTAGCATCTCTCGGGACATCAACGACTTCAGAGCAAATTCAATTATTGTTCCGTTCAACAGAGCAAGTCATTTGCTGCTACGATGGTGATAGAGCAGGGCGTGATGCCGCTTGGCGCGCACTTGAAAACGCTTTGCCTTATCTGGAAGATGGACGACAAATCAAGTTTATTTTTCTGCCAGATGGAGAAGATCCGGATACTTATATTCGTCAATATGGTAAAGAAAAGTTTGAAGAATATATTGATCAAGCTCAGTCTCTCACAGAATTCTTATTCGCGCATTTAAGTCCACAAGTAGATTTCTCGACGCAAGAAGGACGAGGCAAATTAGTGGCACTCGCGGTGCCTTTAATTCGTCAAATTCCTGGTGATATGCTGCGTCTTTCATTGCGGAATATGTTGGCGCAAAAGCTTGGTATCTTTGATCAATCACAGCTTGAAAGCTTAATACCAAATCAAATAGACAAGGCAGCCCCAAAACCTAAAACGCCACAAAAAACCATTAAGAAAACGCCAATGCGCGTGGTGATTTCGCTGTTGTTACAGAATTCACAATTAGTAAATCGTATTTCGGATGTCGGTTTGCAAGCCTTAAAGCATGAAGCGGGTTATGAATTACTTGAAAAATTGACCGCACTTTGTCGTGAAAGAGAAGGTATTACAACGGGGCAAATCTTAGAATATTTTCGTGATACAGAATTCAGTAAGCCTCTTGAAATATTAGCCTCTTGGGATCATCTATTAGATGACTTAGAAATCATTAATGCATTCTCTCAAAACTATCGTCGATTGAATATTCAAGCGATTGAACGTGACATTGAAATGCTGATTGCAAAAGAAAGGGCGGAAGGCTTAACTGACCAAGAACGAGCAATTTTAGTGAATTTGCTCAAGGGAAAAGAAGAGCAGAAAAAACAGTTAGTTAATCCGTCATAACAATGGTAAAATCTCCTGTTCAAAACAAGGGCTTTTATCTTCCAAAAATAACGCAAAACGGGAATAAAAATGGAACAAAATCAACAATCTACCGCAGAGCAATATTCAGAACAAATTGAACAGCTTATGGAATTAGGTCGTACGCAAGGTTATTTAACCTATGCGGAGATTAATGACTTACTTCCGGAAGATGTGATCGATCCAGAGTATTACGATAAGTTGTTGCAGACTTTACAGCATGATGCGGGTATTCCGGTTCTTGATGAAGCGCCGGAAAGTGACGAAATGATGTTGAATGACACGATTCCGGATGAAGATGCAGTGGAAGAAGCAACACAGATTTGTCAAATGTGGAATCTGAAATCGGCCGTACAACCGATCCTGTGCGTATGTATATGCGTGAAATGGGAACGGTTGATCTTCTTACCCGTGAAGATGAAATCAGCATTGCAAAACGTATTGAAGAAGGGATTGATGAAGTTCAGACAGCAATTGCTGCATACCCAGAAGCGTTAACTGAATTATTAGATCATTATGACCAAGTTGAAGCGGGTAATTATCGCTTAGCTGATTTAATCACAGGCTTTGTTGACCCAAATATTGCTGAAGAGGAAACGGCAAATATTGATGAGCATTTTGCCGATGAAGATGAAAGTGCTGAATCTGCTGTAGACGTTGATGATGAGAGCGATGAGGAAGATGAAAGTGATAGCAGCTCAAGTTCAGATGACAGCGACTCTGACAATAGCATAGATCCTGAAGTTGCTCGTGAAAGATTTGCGGCCTTAAGAGAGCAACACACCAAAACATTGGCGACTATAGCAAAACATGGACGTAGTGGTAAACGTGCAAAAGATCAAATTGCTCAACTCGCAGATATTTTTAAACAATTCCGTTTAGTGCCAAAACAATTTGATGTGCTTGTTTTATCAATGAAAAATATGATAAAACGTGTACGTGCAGAAGAGCGTCAACTGCAGAAAGTATTAGTTGATATTGCGGGTATGCCAAAAGATGAATTTGAGGCACTTATTGTTGCTAATGGCAGCAATGATACGTGGGTAGAAAAAGCATTAAAATCCACGAAGGCTTGGGCAAAACGCTTACCAAAATATGAAGAGCGTATCCGTTTATCTTTAGATAATTTAGCGAATATTGAACAGCATACTAATCTGACCATCCAACAAATGCGTGAGATTTGCGATGCGGTATCTCGTGGTGAACAAAAAGCTCGCCGTGCGAAAAAAGAAATGGTTGAAGCTAACTTACGTTTGGTCATTTCTATTGCGAAAAATATACCAACCGTGGTTTGCAATTCTTGGATTTAATTCAAGAAGGGAATATTGGTTTGATGAAAGCAGTAGATAAATTTGAATATCGTCGTGGTTATAAATTTTCAACTTATGCAACTTGGTGGATTCGTCAGGCAATTACTCGTTCGATCGCGGATCAAGCGCGTACAATCCGTATCCCTGTTCATATGATTGAAACGATTAACAAATTAAATCGTATTTCTCGTCAAATGCTACAAGAAATGGGACGTGAAGCGACGCCAGAAGAGCTTGCTGAACGCATGGGGATGCCAGAAGATAAAATCCGTAAAGTGCTTAAAATCGCGAAAGAACCTATTTCTATGGAAACCCCAATCGGTGATGACGATGATTCACATTTAGGTGATTTTATTGAGGATTCAACTCTTGAATTGCCATTAGATTCTGCAACCGCACAAAGCTTAAAAGTAGCGACTCATGAAGTGTTAGAAGGCTTAACACCTCGTGAAGCGAAAGTATTACGTATGCGTTTTGGTATTGATATGAATACCGACCATACACTCGAAGAAGTGGGTAAACAATTTGATGTAACTCGTGAGCGTATTCGTCAGATTGAAGCGAAAGCGTTGCGTAAATTACGTCATCCTAGCCGTTCTGAGACATTAAGAAGTTTCCTGGATGAGTAATTGTTTATTTATATAAAAAGAAAAGGCAGAGATCTCTGCCTTTTTTATTTGATTAAATTTGGTTATTTACCGTGAAATCACATTCCTTTAAAATACGCACCTTTCTTCATTTAAAAACAAAAAAGGAACTTTATGGAAGAATCTCAAGAACTCGAAAAACTGCCTCGCGTGGTTACAGGTGTATTAAAAGTGGTATTAAGTTTTTTTCACTTATTGCTTTAGCTGTAGTATTGATTATTGCATTAGCTAAAATTACATATACGTTAGCGATCATGGTGTTCAATACATCAAGCGTAGTGCCTTATGATGTTGCTGAACAAGCTGTGATGTTTTTCTTATATTTCGGTTTTATTGGCCTTATTGTGCAATATTTTAAAAGTGGCTATCACTTTCCTTTGCGATATTTTATTTATGCGGGGATTACCGCCATGTTGCGCCTGATCATTGTGAATCATGAAAGCTCAGTTGATACCATCTTATTCGCAGGCGCGATTTTAATTATGGTTATTGCACTTTGTTTAGTGTTGTATTCCAATAAAATTAAAATTTAAAAGTGCGGTCATTTTGACCGAGGTTTTGGAATGGATTATTCCGGTACAATCCATTCCACTGTCCAACTTCCCGTACCTTCAGGAACGAGCGTTTGGGTTAAATAAGGCAAAATAGCTTTCATTTGCTGCTCTAATTGCCAAGGCGGATTAATCACCACCATTCCACTTGCGGTCATACCACGTTGATCGCTATCAGGGCGAACTGCTAGTTCAATTTTCAATATTTTACGAATTCCCGTTGCTTCTAATCCTTTAAAAATGCGTTTTGTTTGTTGGCGTAGAACCACTGGATACCAAATGGCATAAGTACCTGTCGCAAAGCGTTTATAACCTTCTTCGATCGCTTTCACCACCAAATCATAATCCTCTTTTAATTCATAAGGCGGATCAATAAGCACTAAACCGCGGCGCTCTTTGGGAGGAAGCGTCGCTTTGAGTTGTTGGAAACCATTTTCTGATTTTGTCGTGATATTCTTGAATTCTTTAAAGTTATTCCGTAATAATGGAAAATCACTCGGATGTAATTCTGTCAGTAATGCACGATCTTGAGGACGCAATAATTGCGCAGCAATCATTGGTGAACCTGCATAATAGCGTAATTCTTTACCGCCATAATTGAGCTTTTTAATAAGATCGACATAGCGTGCAACCTCTGCAGGTAAATCTGTTTTGTCCCAAAGTCTTCCAATTCCCTCTTTATATTCACCGGTTTTTTCTGATTCGTTAGAACTTAAGCGATAACGACCGACTCCTGAATGGGTATCAAGATAGTAGAAGCCTTTTTCTTTTAGTGAAAGATTTTCTAGAATCAGCATTAATACAATGTGTTTAAGCACATCTGCGTGGTTGCCAGCATGAAAACTGTGGCGATAACTTAACATAGTTTCTCCTTTATGATGAGAAAAGTACACTCAAGATTGATGATGGTATAACTTTTCTGTAGAAAAAAATATTATCACTTGAAACACTAAAACCTTTGAAAGGCTTTTGAATTCAAGGGGATATTCATGATGACAGAATTTTTTTATGATCCGGCAACTTATGGGAAAGCAAATTGAAAGGTTAATAATATATTATATGCTTATAGAGAATCTAGTTTTTTTATTATAAATACTTTTTGTTGTCTTACTTTACAAGATAAGATGTAATTCCTAGAAATTTGAATATAACACTTGAAAAGTGAGTATATAATTTAACTTATTATTTTCATTGTTTAAATTGACTCTCGAGGACTAAACAAAAAAACTAAACTAAAGTTAATGTCATTTCCTATTGTTTTATTCTTAATTGCGATATAAAATCCTTTCAAATTTTAGTCGGGGTGCCACAAGGTGGCTGAGATGATACCCGTGAACCTGAAACAGTTAGCACTGACGTAGGAAACTAATATGCCAAAATACTTTCTTATTCTTCATACCAATTTTCATTCCTTTTATATCGTTACCTTGAGTCGTTAATCCTTAGGTTAATGCTATGGTGCATATTCAGGATCTTAGTCTTGCTTTTGGAGAGCAAGTACTATTTGAACACCTTGATTTAACCCTTTTACCGAATGAATGGGTCAGTTTACTTGGCTGCTCTGGTGTAGGTAAATCAACGCTTTTGAGATTAATTGCAGGGCTTGATATACAAGGGAAAATCCAAGGCAATATCATCTCACATCCAAATATTCGAGTGTCATGGTTACCACAAAAAGATACCCTTTATCCTTGGCTTTCAATTGTTGATAACGTCCAATTAGAAAACGTACTATTTGGAAATAAATCTGCAAAAACCACCATTCAAGCCAAAGTATTACTTGAACAAGTGGGCATGTCAGAACATCTTCATAAAAGCTGTGCTCAATTATCTGGAGGGCAAAAACAAAGAGTGGCTCTCGCTCGAGTATTAATGCAAAACGCTGATTTAGTTTTACTTGATGAACCATTCTCTGCCCTTGATGCGATTAGTCGTTACCAATTACAAAACTTGGCCTATGAACTATTAAAAAATAAATCAGTGTTATTAGTTACCCATGATCCTCAAGAAGCATTACGCTTAAGCCAACGTATTTTTGTATTACGTTCACCGCAGCCTAATCAATCAGCATTATCCGATGTCATAAAACCTGAAGGTAAAGCACCACGAGATCTAAACCAAAACAATTTGTGGATGCTCCAACAGCAATTATTGAACGAGTTATTAGAGGGAAAAAGATGAAACTTAGCCTTCTTAAACCGCTCTTTATTGGAATTATATTGCTTTGTCTTTGGCTGCTTATTGGTGTATTCGGTGATTTTCCCCATTACATATTTCCTTCTCCGCAAGCTGTATGGCTGCAATTAACTTCTCATTCAGAACTACTTTGGCAACATACACTAATCACCTTAATTGAAATTGGCTTAGGGCTGCTACTGGGTTTTCTTTTTGGATTGTCATCAGCCCTATTACTCTCTTTTTCGCCTAAAACATCGTCCTTACTGTTACCAATTTTAGTGATTTCTCAAGCAATTCCTGTTTTTGCTATCGCTCCGATACTCGTACTTTGGCTAGGTTATGGAATGCCATCAAAAATTGTTATGGCTATTCTCATTATCTATTTCCCTGTAACGGCAGCTTGTTACGATGGCTTACGCAATACGCCTCAAGCTTGGATTGATCTCGCCAAAACATTCAAACCATCCCCTTGGCGTTTATTACTTAAAGTACGTTTACCAGCCGCTTTACCAGCATTTGCATCAGGTTTTCGCATTGCTGTTTCAGTCGCACCAATTGGCGCTGTAATTGGAGAATGGGTAGGTTCATCAGAAGGACTTGGCTATTTGATGATTCACGCGAACGCTCGTATGCAGGTAGATTTAATGTTTGCCGCGTTGCTGATATTAGTGGCAATTTCACTTTGTTTATATTTCAGCATTGATTGGCTATTACGCCGTTTTATTTGGCACGTTTAACTCTTCATGACAAAAGGAGACAAAAATGAAGAAAATCATACGTTATTTCAGTCTTTTAATTGGATTTACCGCCAGTTTTACCAGTTTAGCAAGAGAGAAAATTAGCTTAATGCTTGATTGGTATGTGAATCCTGACCACGCAGCAATCATCGTTGCTCAGCAAAAAGGCTTTTTTGAAAAAAATAACTTAGACGTCGAAATTATCGAACCAGCCGATCCATCGTTACCGCCTAAATTGGTTGCCGCAGGAAAAGTGGACTTAGCTATTAATTATCAACCTCAACTTTATCAACAAGTTTCAGAAGGATTACCTTTAGTGCGTGTAGGCTCTCTGATTTCCAGTCCATTAAATAGCGTAGTAGTGCTCAAAAATAGCAAGATCAAAACACTTGCCGATCTGAAAGGCAAAAAAGTAGGCTATTCAGTTAGTGGCTTTGAAGATGTGTTGCTCGACACAATGCTCCGTTCTATTGGACTCAGCAACCAAGACGTAAAATTGGTGAATGTAAATTGGTCGCTTTCCCCTTCTCTTTTAACTGGGCAAGTCGATGCGGTCATCGGAGCATTTCGTAATTTCGAACTGAATCAGATCCATTTAGAAAAACAAGAAGGCGTGGCATTTTTCCCTGAACAATATGGCGTGCCGGTTTATGATGAATTGATTTTAGTGGCAAACAGAAACAATCTTGCCTCTAAAAAAATTTCTGCTTTTTTAACCGCACTTGAACAAGCCACAACCTATCTACAAAGCCATTCAGATGAAGCATGGCAAGCTTTTGCGAACCATAAGCCAAAAGAACTCAATACAGAATTAAATCAATTAGCGTGGAAAGATACCTTGCCTTTACTAGCAGCTAAACCTCGTCAATTGGATGCCAAACGTTATCAACAAATGGCGGAGTTTATGCATCAAAAAAAGGCTTGATTCCAAAAAGCACTAGAATTGAAAGACTATGCCATCGAATTACAGTAAGGGAAAATGATGATTAACCAACTAATTCAGCAAGCGCAACCTTATTGGAAGCAATATGTTGAGCATGAATTTGTACAACAACTTGCAAAAGGCACCTTGCCAAAAGCTTGTTTTCAACACTATTTAAAACAAGATTACATCTATCTTTTCCATTATAGCCGTGCTTTTGCCTTAGGCGTGTTCAAGGCAAGAAATTTTGCCGAAATGGCCATGCCGCGTAAAACGCTCGACATTCTTTGCCAAGAAATCCAATTACATTTGAATTACTGCCGACAATGGGAAATTAGTGAACTGGAAATATTCCAAACACCAGAAAGTGCGGCATGTATTTCCTATACACGTTACCTGCTTGATTGTGGAATGACGGGCGGCTTACCAGAACTTTATGCAGCAGTTACGCCTTGCGCTTTAGGTTACGCACAAGTCGCCCGCTACATCACAGAAAATTATCCAAAACTATCAAGCAATCCTTATCAAGCATGGATTGACGCATACTCTGCACCAGAATATCAACAAGCCGCACAAGAAACTGTTGATTTTCTTACCGCACTTTGTGAGCCACTTAATGATTCTCAGTTAACTAATATTCAACAGATTTTTACCACTGCCACTCGAATGGAAATCGGATTTTGGCAAATGGGATTGGATTTAGCATAAAAAAATAAAGGCGTGAAATGAAATCTATTTATTTATCAAAAATTCGTGAGCAAAAACCCGCTTATTCATAACATAACCAACATTGTTGCGGCAAATTTTAGTGCCAATGGTTTACTTGCATTAGGTGCGTCACCATTGATGTCAGCGAACATAGAGGAAATGGTTGAGGTGCCCAAAATCAGCCAAGCATTGGTAATCAATATCGGCACGCTTATCGGTAAAGAACGAGAGGCTATGTTATTAGCAGGTAAAACTGCTAATTCAATAGGCATTCCTGTCGTCCTTGATCCTGTAGGAGTAGGGGCCACTAGCTACCGACGAGAAACTATCCGTCAGTTACTGTCTGAAGTGAAATTTGCCTTAATTCGTGGTAATGCAGGTGAGCTAGCTACGATTGCTGGTGAAGACTGGCAAGCAAAAGGCGTGGATGCAGGACAAGGTAAAACGAATCTACAAGAAGTCGCTCAACGTGTAGCACAACGCTATAGTTGCATGGTATTAATTAGTGGCGAAGTCGATATCATCAGTGATGGAAAGCAAACGGCTACCATCCATAACGGCACACCATTATTCCCCAAAGTCACCGCATCGGGGTGTTTATTAAGTGCAGTATGTGCAGCATTTTTAGCCGTTGATGAAGGTAATCATTTTTCTGCGACAGTCGAAGCCTGTGCCGCTTACACCGTTGCAGGGGAGCTTGCGGCTAAAAACTTAACCACGCAAGTCGGTCAATTCCAAATTCGCTTACTTGATGAATTGGCAGCCTTAACACCTGATTTAATAGAACAAAACGCGGAGGTAAAATATGTCTAACATTCCACAAACATTGACTATTGCTGGTTCAGACAGTGGCGGCGGCGCTGGCATTCAAGCAGATTTGAAAACCTTTCAAATGCAAGGTGTATTTGGAACCTCAGTGATTACTGCTGTCACTGCACAAAACACACTTGGCGTATTTGATATTCACCCTATTCCACTGAAAACAATTCAAGCTCAACTGGACGCGGTAAAAAATGACTTTAAAATTGCAAGTGCCAAAATTGGCATGCTTGGCACGGCAGATATTATCGAATGCGTTGCTGATTTCTTAAAAAATCGTCCATTCGGCACATTGGTTATCGATCCTGTCATGATTGCAAAAGGTGGTGCGCCATTATTGCAACACCAAGCGGTATCCGCATTAATCAAATATTTATTACCACTCGCAGATGTCATTACCCCAAATATTCCTGAAGCAGAAGCATTAACAGGCATCAAAATTTCTGATACTACAAGCATTCAACAGGTCGCATTAGACTTGCAAAAACAAGGTGCGAAGAATGTGATTATTAAAGGCGGGCATTCGCTGAATTCACAAAGTCAGCAATGCCAAGATTGGATCCTTTTACAAAATGGTGAACATTTTGTTTTGGAAAGTCCACGTTTCAATACCCCACATACTCATGGCACAGGTTGTACTTTTTCAGCTTGCTTAACGGCAGAATTAGCCAAAGGGGCGCCGTTAAAAAGTGCAGTCAAAACAGCCAAAGATTTTATTACGGCAGCTATTTCTCACCCATTGAATATTGGTCATGGACATGGACCGACTAATCATTGGGCTTACAGTCGCCTTTAAGGATTGAAAGATGAAAAATATTCAAGAAATTTTACCGCTCTATTTTGTAGCAGGCACACAAGATTGCCGACATTTAGGTGATAATCCAGCTGATAACTTGCTTTCTGTTCTTAGACAAGCTTTAGAAGGTGGCATTACCTGTTTTCAATTTCGCGATAAAGGCAAATTCTCATTAGAAAATTCTCCAACAGAACAACGAGCCTTAGCCATTAAGTGCAGAGACTTATGTCGTCGATATAATGTGCCATTTATTGTCGATGATAACGTTGATTTAGCTTTAGAAATTGAAGCGGATGGTATTCACGTTGGGCAAAGTGATACGCCCGTAAAAACGATTCGAGCAAGAACCCATAAACCACTCATTATTGGTTGGTCAGTTAACCGTTTAGACGAAGCCAAAATCGGAGAGGAATTATCTGAAATCGATTATTTCGGTATTGGTCCAATTTTTCCGACTCAGTCAAAAGAAAATCCTAAACCTACTCTAGGAATGGCGTTTATTCAAACCTTGAGAAAAGCAGGTATCACAAAACCACTTGTAGCTATTGGTGGCGTGAAATTGGAGCATGTGAAAACGTTGCGAAAAATACGGCGCAGATGGTATCGCGGTAATAACCGCAATCAGTCAAGCCAAAAGATATAAAGGCAAGCACCAAAGCATTAAAGGAAGCAAGCGGATGCAACCACTGAATAAGCCAAATAGTTTGAAACGAGTAGCAATGGCAACGATGATTGGCACCGCTATTGAATATTTCGATAACTATATTTTATACCATGGCTGCGGTGCTCATTTTTCAACCATCAATTTTTTTCCACGCTGCTGACCCACTTTTCGGGACAAATTGCTGCGCTTTCTACACTAGCACTGACTTTTATTGCTCGTCCTCTGGGGGCGGTATTATTCGGACATTTTGGCGATCGCTTTAGGAAGAAAAAAATACCTTTGTTATGAGCCTGTTAATAATGGGAATCTCAACTGTAGTAATTGGCTTATTACCGACTTACGACCGTATCGGAATATGGGCAACCATCTTACTTTGCTTGTGCCGTATTGGGCAGGGGAATCGGTTTAGGTGGCGAATGGGGCGGCGCTGCATTAGTGGCAATCGAAAATGCACCTGAAGGAAAAACGTGGTTGGTATGGCACTTTTTCCACAATTAGGCGCTCCTCTAGGATTACTACTTGCCAATGGTGTCTTTTTACTCATTACCGCGCTTTTTGGGGCAAGCTGCAATGGCTGATTGGGCATGGCGAATTCCCTTTCTTTCTTCTTTTGTATTAGTTGCAATTGGGTTGTATGTCCGATTAAAACTTACAGAAGCACCAATATTTATTGCTGCACTTAACAAGCCTAAACCTAAAAGCTTTACCGATGATGGAAGTAATCGTTACTCATTTCAAACCATTCTTCTTAGGTATGTTGATCTGCATGGCTGGCTATGTGCTCTTTTATATTATGATCGCTTTCAGCCAAATTTATGCAAAATCTGCCCCAACCGTATCGGAAGCCGGTTATGCAATGGGCTTAGGCTTCTCACCACAAATTTTTACTGCTTTACTAATGTGCAGTGCGATTTCATTAGCCATTACAATTGCTATTTCAGGCAAATATATCGATATCGTTGGACGACGAATTTGGTTAATTTGGACGACTGTTGGCGTTGCTCTTTTTGGTTTAGTCTTACCGTATTTTCTAGAAAATGGAACAACTTTGAGTTTGTTTTGGTTCTTAATCATTGGAATGGGATTAATTGGTATGGGTTATGGACCACTTGCAAGTTTCTTACCAGAATTATTTCCTACACACGCTCGTTATTCCGGAGCATCCTTAACCTACAATATTGCAGGATTATTTGGTGCCAGTGTAGCAGCAATTATTGCATTACCATTGAATGCTAATTATGGCTTAAAAGGTGTTGGAATTTACTTAACCTTAAATGCTGTATTGAGTTTAATTGGATTATGGTTTATTACGGAAACAAGAGATAGGCAACTGCTCTAGATGAATTTATCAAACTTAAGATTTCACTAACATGGAAAATATTTTGGATAAAAGAATGCCTTTCACAAATTTAGATCGGAAAGGCATTTAAAAATTAACTATATTTTTTTATTATTTAAACCAGCACTAGAATAATTCTTCTGGTTGCGTTGCTGGAATCGCGTCTTTGGTTTTGCCTGTTCCACCATTTAAGCGTTGTTGCAATTCTGGTGGGACATAATAACCGCGCTCTTGCATTTCTGCAACATAAGTACGTTTAGGCTCGGTACCAACGATAAAGTATTCTTTACGACCACCACCTTCAGAAAGTAAACCCGAGTTACTATCAATAGTTTTTTCCATGATATTTGGTGGAAGTTCAAGTTGACGTTCTGGTATATCAGAAAGCGCAGCTTTCATATAAGCGACCCACGCAGGCATTGCGGTTTTTGCACCCGCTTCACCTTTACCTAATACGCGTTTGTTATCATCGAAACCAACATAGGTTGTGGTGACTAAGTTTGCAGCAAAACCTGCATACCAAGCCACTTTCGCACTATTGGTGGTACCGGTTTTACCACCGATGTCACTACGTTTAATACTTTGAGCAATACGCCAGCTGGTACCTTTCCAGCTAAGTCCTTGCTCACCATAAATCGCCGTATTTAATGCGCTACGGATTAAGAAGGCTAATTCGCCACTAATCACACGAGGTGCGTATTCTTGTTTCGCTGCACCGTCTTTCGCATCTGCCATTAAATCAACAGAACCATCATTTAATGCTGATGTTTGAAGTTCTGGTAAGTCTGGTACATTGTCTGGTTGCTGATCTCCCTCACTTTCATCTGTATCGGTATTGCTATTACCTTTGGCTGATTTTAGCTTATCTGGATTAGCTACTTCTGCTACATCTTTAAAGCCATCAATTTTATCTTTAGTTTCACCATAAATTACAGGAATATCATTACAGGTGATACAAGCAATTTTGGGGTTCGCAATAAATAAATCTTTACCGGTATTGTCTTGAATTTTTTCGATAAGGTAAGGATCAATTAAGAAACCACCGTTATCAAATACCGCGTAAGCGCGCGCCATTTCCAACGGAGTAAAGGATGCCGCACCTAAGGCAAGCGCTTCACTGGCAAAATATTGATCACGTTTAAATCCAAAACGTTGTAAGAAGTCAGCCGTAAAGTCAACACCTGCAGTTTGTAGTGCTCGGATGGCAATCATGTTTTTAGATTGACCTAACCCTACACGTAAACGCATTGGACCGTCATAACGATCAGGTGAGTTTTTTGGTTGCCACAAAGGTTGTCCTGGTTTTTGAATAGAGATAGGACTGTCTTGCAATACGCTTGAAAGGGTTAAGCCTTTTTCTAACGCAGCCGCATAGATAAATGGTTTAATCGAAGAACCGACTTGTACTAAAGATTGCGTTGCACGATTAAATTTACTTTGTTCATAACTAAAACCACCCACCATCGCTTCAATGGCTCCATTATCAGAGTTTAATGAAACTAATGCAGAGTTAGCCGCGGGAATTTGACCTAAAATCCATTCACCGTTATCACGTTTGCGAATCCAAATCTGTTCGCCTACTTTAACCGGTGATTTACCCGCCCAACGCATTGCGTTAGAAGAAAGCGTCATCGTTTCATTATTCGCTAAGAGCAATTCCGCCCCATTTTTACCCAATGCGGTCACCGCTGCTGGAATAAACGGCTCTGAATCTGGTAATTTTTTCAAGAAAGCGACAATGCGTTCATTATCCCATGGGGCTTCACCTTTTTTCCAAAGTGGTGCACCACCACGCCAGCCATGACGCATATCATAATCGATCAGGTTATTACGGACGGCTTTTTGTGCTTCCGCTTGATCTTTTGAAAGTACAGTTGTGAAGACTTTATAACCTTTGGTATAAGCCTCTTCTTCACCAAAACGTTTCACCATTTCTTGACGAACCATTTCAGTTACATAGTCTGCACGGAATTCGAAATTTAGCCCCATGATAACTTGCGACGATTGGCTCTTTAATGGCTGCATCATATTCTGCTTTGGTGATTTTGTTTTCATCCAACATTCGACTTAATACAACGTTTCGACGTTCTTCAGCACGTTTCGGTGAATACAGTGGATTCATTGTAGAAGGTGCTTTTGGTAAGCCTGCGATGACGGCCATTTCAGAAAGCGTTAATTCATCTAAGTTTTTACCAAAGTAGGTTTGTGCAGCGGCTGCGACACCATAAGAACGATAGCCTAAGAAAATTTTATTCAAATAAAGTTCTAAAATTTCCTGTTTGCTTAAGGTATTTTCAATTTCAATGGCTAATACCGCTTCGCGGGCTTTACGAATAATGGTTTTTTCTGGGGTTAAGAAGAAGTTGCGCGCAAGTTGTTGCGTAATGGTACTTGCTCCCTGAGAGGCGCCACCATTGTTGACGGCAACAAAAATCGCACGCGCAATACCGATAGGGTCTAAACCGTGATGTTCATAAAAACGGCTATCTTCTGTCGCTAAGAAGGCATCTTGCAGACGCTGAGGGCACATTTTCTAATTTCACAGGAATACGGCGTTGTTCACCGACTTCACCGATTAATTTGCCATCAGCCGTATAAATTTGCATCGGTTGTTGCAATTCAACGGTTTTTAGGCTTTCTACCGATGGTAAGGAGGATTTTAAGTGAAAATACAGTACACCACCGGCGACTAATCCCAGTATACATATCGTAAATAGGGTACTTAATATTAATTTTGCGATCCGCATCGTAAAATTCTCTCTGGTTTAATGAATATTCAAAAAATCAAAATTATGATTTTGGCTGCTAAGTATAAAAGATTAATCCCCTAAAGAATAGGAAAGAATATGGAAATTGCTCATAGAAAGCAGCGAAAACAACAAATTGGTGTGAGTAAACAACAAGATAACCTCTATTTCGTTTGGCTAGATGCATTCCACAAAGTTCAATCTATTTGCTTAAATGGACAGCAAAAAGACATTTTTTCCCATTTATTACCTCATTTACCACAAAAAACTAGCCAATGTTGTTTTATCGGAGCCATTTCACCCCATTTAACTTGGTCTAAAACGCTTATTTTACCGCAAACTCTCAATGTCCAGGAATGTGAACAACAATGTCGTTTCATTTTGCAAAAAGAATTACCGATTCCGTTGGATGAATTATGGTTTGATTATCTTGCCACACCACTAAAACAAGGTTTTCGTTTGGATATCACGGCGATTCGACAACAAAGTGCAAAGGCAGAATTAGTAAAATATTCACCGCTAAAATTGACCGTACTTGATTTACTGAATCACAGTATTTTACGCGCATTTTATGTCATTTTAGGGCAAGAGCCGATTAACACTTTATTTTTATATCAAGATCAACAAAGTTGTCTCGCCGTTTGTGAACGCTTACAACAACGACAAGTTTTGCAATCTCAAAGTAATTTATCTGAGCTTTATCAACAATTTATCCAACGCTTTCCCGAAACGATAGAACAGGTTTATGTGTATCAAACGCCAGATATATTGAATTCACGCACGATAGAATCACTGCCTCAGGATTGGCAACGCATCGAAACAGATTTACCTTTCATCGCTTTAGGTAATGCACTGTGGCAAACCGATTTAAAGCTAGTGGATTTATCCTCAAAAACACCCGCACTTTTGCCTCCAATTAATCGGGAGAGTGATGATGTTAAGCCTTAATTTATTGCCTTGGCGCTTAGAACAACATCAAAAGGCTTTTAAGCGCTTTATGTGGCAAGGTTTAATTTGGCTAGCTTGCTCAGTGTTGATTGTCTTTGGCTTGAGTCATCTTAATGAACAACAAGTGTATGTGCTAAATCAGACAAAAGAAAAACTCGCACAAATCACCAATCAAGTCCATAAGAAACGCATTCAAGTTCAGCAACTACAAAGTAACCTGAAAGAAATGAATGAGCTGACAGAAATGGATACAGAATATGTGTATCGGATGCTTAACTTATTAAGTGAGTTACCATTACAACAAGGTGAGTTAGATGTATTTACGCTCAATGCGAAGCAAGTTGCCCTTTCTGGCATGACGGAAAATCAACAAGAATTTGAAGCGATACATCAATTTCTTAAACATCATTTTACAGAGGTTAATTTGACCAAGTTTCAACCAGTGCAACAACAGTTATTCTTTCAATTTGATATTCAGTTATTGGAGTCTGAGCAATGAAGAATCTTATCGATGAGATTGTTCAAAAAACTGCACAAGGTTGGTTGGGGAAATGGCTTCGATTATCTCAAATGGTGCATGCTATCTTTTGGTTGAGTGCACTAAGTGCGGTCATTTTTTTACCTGTTTTTTTCGTTACGTTGAAAAATAGCAATGAACGACATCGACTTGACGCAGAATTGAGTTTGCAACAACAAGAGTGGGAGAAACAGGAAAAGATTTTACAAACTTTAAGGCAAAAGTCAGACAGCCGACAACTTTCTCCAGAATTGGCTAATTCTGTGTTGCCGATCAATCAGCATGTTCAGGCATTGTTAAATGGGCGACTTCAAGCGTTGGATTTACGTTGGGATTTTTCTCAACATACTTTGTTACATTTGTCATTACAAGGCTATTTTACCGATTTACAGCAATTTTTGACCGCACTTTTAAGGGACATTCCTAAACTTTCGTTAACTCAATTAAACATTGAGAAATTAGATGAAGAGGAAAATGCTTCTATTACATGTGAGTTAATTTTCCAATTGAATAAGGACAAGTAATGAAAAAGCTCTTTTTAATCTTGATAGCGACTTTTTCTGTATCCGTATTTTCGCAAGATCCTTTTGATCGTAAACAAAGAGAACAAACCGAATATCCAAAAGAGGGGCTCACCCTACCGCCGGTGTCGACTTGCGTATATTCGGAGCCGAGACTGGCGGAGGAACGCCCATTGGCTCAACTACATATTGTGGGTGTCGTGCAATATGGTAAACAGGCAGAAGTGTTCTTTAATGATGATGGGCATATTCTTTCTGCTCAAGTGGGGCAGCGGATTGGAAAGGAAGGCTATTTAATCGAAAAAGTAAGTAAAAACAGTGTGGCTTTCCAAGGTTATAAAACAGGGCAATGTGAACAAACGACCTCAATCATAATGGGATTTTAAAATGGTAAAGCAGAAAATAAAAACAAAGTTTGGTCAGTTTTTAATGTGTTTTCTGATCCTATGGACAACTTATTCAGTGGCAGAAAATCGCGTATTTTCACTTCGCTTAAAACAAGCTCCCATAGTAGCGACACTCCAACAACTTGCCCTTGAGCAAAATGCCAATTTAATGATTGATGATGAGTTAGAAGGAACACTTTCATTACAATTAGATAACGTAGATTTTGATCGTTTATTGCGTTCTGTCGCAAAAATCAAAGGGCTCTCTTTTTATCAAGAAAATGATATTTATTATTTAGGTAAGCCTTCTCAACATGAACAATATTCAGAGAAAATAACAGAACCTATGGCGATTAGCGGAGAAAGTTTGCCTAGTGAAACACCACTGGTGAGTACAACGGTTAAACTGCATTTTGCTAAGGCTTCTGATGTGATGAAATCTTTAACCACAGGGAGCGGTTCTTTGCTTTCACCTAGCGGCACAATTACATTTGATGATCGAAGCAATGTATTACTGATTCAGGATGATGCACGTTCACTTAAAAATATCAAAAAATTAATTGCAGAGCTGGATAAACCTATTGAGCAAATTGTCATTGAAGCACGTATTGTGACGATTACCGATGAAAGCCTAAAAGAATTAGGTGTGCGTTGGGGCATTTTTAATCCTACTGAGGCAGCCCATCGAGTGAGTGGCAGTTTAGATGCGAATGGGTTTAGCAATATCAGTAATAATTTAAATGTAAATTTTGCGACAACGGTCACGCCAGCTGGCTCATTAGCACTTCAAGTAGCCAAAATTAATGGTCGATTATTAGACCTAGAATTGACCGCACTTGAACGTGAAATAACGTAGAAATTATAGCGAGTCCTCGCTTACTCACGACCAACAAAAAAAGCGCAAGCATCAAACAAGGGACAGAAATTCCTTATGTGGTGACGAATGGTAAAAATGACACGCAGTCAGTGGAGTTTCGTGAAGCTGTGTTGGGGTTGGAAGTCACACCGCATATTTCGAAGGATAATAATATCTTATTGGATTTATTAGTCAGTCAAAACTCGCCAGGAAATCGCGTGGCTTATGGGCAGAATGAAGTCGTATCTATTGATAAACAAGAAATTAATACGCAAGTGTTTGCCAAAGATGGGGAAACGATTGTATTGGGCGGTGTATTTCACGATACGATCACGAAAGGTGTCGATAAAGTACCATTATTGGGCGATATTCCAGGTATTAAGCGCTTATTTAGTAAGGAAAGTGAACGTCATCAAAAAGCGAGAACTCGTAATTTTTGTGACTCCTCATATTTTGAAAACAAGGTGAAAGAATGGAAATGGCTAAAAAAGAAAAACATTTTAAGCAAAGTTGAAAAAAAGTGAAAAAAATAAAGTGTGGTCAATTTCTCTTATGTTTTCTCATTTTTTTCAATTTAGCTGTGTGCATTGCAAGCGAGCTATTCATATTGGTCGAAATGGATTGTGCAGTCGATGTCAGAAGCAAATTAAAACTTTCCCTTATTGTGGGCGATGTGGTTCACCCTTGCAGCATTATGCAATGGGCTGTGGTCATTGTTTGAGAAATGAACCCGCTTGGGATCGTATTGTGATTATTGGGCATTACCTTGAACCGCTTTCTTCACTTATTCATCGTTTTAAATTCCAAAAACAGTTTTGGTTAGATCGGAGTTTATCGCGTTTGCTTTATCTTGCGGTGCGAGAGGCGAGACGAACACATGGACTCTCTCTGCCACAGGCGATTATCCCCGTACCGCTATATCATTTTCGACAGTGGCAACGGGGCTATAATCAGGCTGATTTATTGGCTAATTGGTTAAGTCGTTGGTGTGATGTGCCTAACTGTAATCATGTGGTGAAACGGATTAAACATACTCATACTCAGCGAGGTTTAACGGCGAAAGATCGACGACACAATCTTAAAAATGCTTTTGCAGTGAATACCAAAAAGCCTTTTCCTTATGAACGCGTTGCTTTGGTGGATGATGTGATTACAACCGGCTCAACGTTGGCAGAGATAGCCAAACAGCTTCGAAAAATTAGGTGTAAAAAGAAATTCAGGTATGGGGTTTAGCGAGAGCTTAAATTCTGTTAAAGATAGGATTCATCTATATCTATAAAAAAATAGGAATAAATGTAGAAAAAATTGCCGTATCGGAGTATTATTCTTAACATATTATATCAAATATTAGGACTTTTATTTATGGAACAAATTTTTATTTCAGATGCTGCACAAGCACATTTTCGGAAACTTTTAGATACGCAAGAAGAAGGTACAAATATTCGTATTTTTGTCGTGAATCCGGGTACGCCAGGAGCAGAATGTGGCGTGTCCTATTGCCCGCCAAATTCAGTTGAAGCGACTGATACCGAAATGAAATACGATACTTTTTTTCAGCATTTGTAGATGAAATAAAGCTTACCGTTTTTTTAGAAGATGCGGAAATTGATTATGTAACAGAAGAGCTTGGGGCTCAACTGACTTTAAAAGCGCCTAACGCAAAAATGCGTAAAGTTGCAGATGATGCGCCTTTAATCGAGCGCGTAGAGTATGTGATTCAAACACAAATCAACCCACAATTAGCTAGCCATGGCGGTAAAATCACGTTAATTGAAATTACTGATGATGGTTATGCTGTTCTACAATTCGGTGGTGGCTGTAATGGTTGTTCAATGGTTGATGTCACTTTAAAAAGACGGGGTAGAAAAACAGTTAGTTTCGCTCTTCCCGAATGAATTAAAAGGTGCAAGAGACGTAACAGAACACCAACGTGGTGAACATTCTTATTATTAAGAATAGAAGATAAAAAAGGGCGAATCATTCGCTCTTTTATTTTTTAAGCGGCAGATAATTTCTGTAACAATCGATCCATCGCCCGATATCCTAGCGCTTCTGCTAAATGAGGTTGTTGTATCTCTTTTTCGCCATTCAAATCGGCAATTGTGCGTGAGACTTTCAAAATTCGATGGTAGGCTCTTACTGAAAGCCCTAGCTTATTCAGTGCATTCTCAAGAAATAGTGAATCTTTATCTTGTAATTTACAGTCTCGTTCAATTTCTTTGCTTGAAAGATATGCATTGATCTTGCCTGCTCGAGCAAGTTGAATTTCTCTCACTTTTAACACTTTTTCTCTTACTTGTTGGCTTGTTTCGCCTCTATCTCCAGTATTCTGTAAGCTACCTTGTGGCAGAAGGGGCACTTCAATGGATAAATCAAAGCGATCTAAAAATGGGCCAGAAAGGCGATTTAAATAACGTATCACTTGTTGTGGCGAGGTGCGGTTATGTGTTCCCGTATAATGCCCCGTTGGACTTGGATTCATCGCCGCAACTAATTGAAAGCGAGCAGGAAATTGGATTTTAGCATTGGCTCGCGAAATAATAATTTCTCCACTTTCTAATGGCTGGCGGAGTGCATCAAGTACTTTACGCTCAAACTCAGGCAATTCATCAAGAAAAAGTACGCCATTATGTGCGAGCGATATTTCGCCTGGTTTTGGAATGGTTCCTCCACCTACTAAGGCTGGCAAAGAGGCACTATGATGTGGTGCTCGAAACGGTCGTTGTTTCCAGTTATGAAAATTTAATTCATTTTGTACTAAACTCGTAACCGAAGCGGTTTCAATGGCTTCTGAATCAGTCATTTCAGGGAGTAATGCGGTGAGACGACTTGCTAACATAGTTTTACCTGTACCGGGAGGACCTAAAAAGAGTAGGTTGTGCTGACCTGCGGCAGCTATTGTTAGTGCTCGTTTCGCATGTTGCTGACCAATAATATCCGTCAAATCTAAGTGATTTTTAGCTGAAAATCTGACCGCACTTTCTTGTACAAGTAATGAGGCCAAAGGTAATTTATCTTGATTATTTAAGAATTGCACGACCTCTAAAAGGTTTTTAGCGAAATAAGTCTCTTGCTCTGAGACAAGCGACGCCTCATTGGCATTTTGATAAGCGATAATGGGGGCTCGTTTGGCTTTTTGTGCCGCTAAAATGGCAGGGATCACGCCGTGTACACCACGTAATTCACCTGTTAATGCGAGTTCACCAACGAATTCAAATTGTTTTAAACGGCTACTATCTAATTGATCTGATGCAGCCAAAATACCTATCGCAATGGGTAAATCAAATCGTCCCCCTTCTTTGGGTAAATCAGCCGGTGCAAGGTTGACGGTGATGCGTTTGGCAGGATATTTGAACTGCGCATTCATTAATGCACTTCTGACACGATCTTGCGCTTCTTTTACGGTTTTTTCGGGTAGACCAACTAAGGTAAATCCGGGCTTCCCGTTACTTAAATGTACCTCAATGGTAACAAGAGGGGCTTGTACGCCCATTGAGGCACGGCTATAAACAATGGCAAGAGACATTCAGATTCCTTAAAGTTCGGTCAAAAATAATCAGATTTTCGCACTATAAAAAAAGCACAGAATGAAATCATACATTCTGTGCTTTTTTTGCGATCTTGATCGCAGAAATTACTTTTTCTTGATAAAAAACTACACGAAAAAGTGGGGCAAACCAACTATCTAATTTAGCCGCTAATTTATCAATACCAATTTTATTTTGTGCAGAAAAAGCCTCGACTTGAATATCACCTTGGAAGGGTAAAATCGCTTCACGTACCATTTTGACTTGTTTGCTACGTGCACTTTGGCTGAGTTTATCCGCTTTAGTTAAAAGTAGCATAACCGGTAAATCAGCAGAAACTGCCCATTCTATCATTTGTTGATCGAGATCTTTTAAGGATGGCGAATATCCATTAAAACAACAAGTCCGCCTAAACATTCTCGTTTTTGCAAATATTCCCCGAGGGATTTTTGCCACTCGATTTTCATTTTTTCAGGAACGGCAGCATAGCCATAGCCAGGTAAATCCACTAGTTTACAATTCGGCTCCACCTCAAAAAGGTTGATGAGCTGTGTTCGACCAGGGGTTTTAGAGGTTCGAGCTAAGCTTTTCTGATTGGTTAATGCATTAAGTGCGGTTGATTTTCCTGCATTTGAACGCCCTGCAAACGCAATTTCAATCCCTGTATCTTCTGGGATGGAACGAATATTGGGGGCGCTCGTAAGAAAATGCGTTTTATGATAATTCAGTTTAATTTCAGACATAATTGTTCCTTTCATTAATTGCGCCTAGCATATCACAAATAGAAAAATTGCTGAAATTATGAGAGAATGCGCGTTTTGCATTGATTTAAAGTATCTTTAATTATTTTTTACTATGGAATCTCAAGAGAATCAATATCGCTGGCCAAAAGCGGAAGCCGTTTATCCCGATAGACCAGGGCGTTCTTATGCGCTTAAGCGCCTACGTTATCGTCTTCGTTCTTTTTTACATCGAGGATCAATTGCTCATTTTGAGCAATTTATTAATCAGCATCCTTTTCTTGTCACATTATTAAATGAACATGCAGATTATAGCTACCCATTAGTTTATCGTTTTTTAGATAAACGTTTTAATAGCAAACAGCGTTTCGAAGCTATTTGTGACAATCTACTTTTTTTACCTGAAAAATTGACCGCCCTTTCAGAACCCATTTATAAAACGCCATTAAGTTTTGGTGAAGTGATTCCTGATTTTGAGATGACATTATCGATGACTACACACCAACCGATGGAAGGTTATTGGGTGTTGGAGTTATGGCATAAACCTCGTAATGAATTAGTGTATTTGCTTACTTTTGCCAAACTTGGTGAGGCATTACTTATTTCTGTGGTGCAGGGACCCAATTTTGAAGGTTCCAAAGAGATGGTGAAGCAACTGACAAAAACGTGCCATGGTTTGCGCCCTGCTTATTTGATGGTGGAAATGATGAAAGCATTGACGAAAGCATTGGGTTTCAAGACGTTATTGGGTATTCCACAAAAATATCAAAATAAATCGCGTTTTATTCAAAGCTCTCATTATGTTGTAGATTATGATGCGATTTTTGCTGAATCAGGCGGACAGTTGAAAGACTATTGGGAATTACCTTTAGAGATAGACAGAAACCTTGACAATGTGCCGAGTAAAAAACGTTCCATGTATCGAAAACGTTATGCGATGCTAGATGATTTGGCTAAAATAATCGAAGAAAAATTAGAATTGTAAAAGTAAAAAGTGCGGTGAATTTTAACCGCACTTTTGGTTTTATAAGACCTTCAAGCAAGCCACAAAATGGCTATTGTTTTGGCTGGTGAAAGGTGGTTTTTGTTTCGCACAATTTTCATCAGCTTTTAGGCAGCGAGTCCGGAACACACAGCCAGATGGAGGATTAATTGGTGAAGGCAACTCGCCTTCAAGCAATTCAATGGATTTATTGCGTTCCAATTTCGGATCGGGAATCGGAACTGCAGACATTAAGGCTTTGGTATAAGGATGTTTGGTATTGTTATACACTTCCTCATCGCTGCCTAATTCCATGGCATTACCTAAATACATCACCAATACGCGGTCAGAAATGTGTTTTACCACCGCTAAAGTCATGGGCGATGAAAATTAAGGAAAGCCCCATTTCTTTTTGTAGGGATTTTAATAAATTTACCACTTGAGCTTGAATCGACACATCTAACGCAGAAACGGGTTCATCACAAATGATCATTTTAGGCTCAATGATTAACGCTCGAGCGATACCGATACGCTGACATTGGCCACCAGAAAACTCATGTGGATAGCGGTTAATCAAGTTCGGTAAAAGCCCGACTTTCAACATCATCGCTTGTACTTTTTCTTTCACTTCAGCAGCACTTAAGTGCGGTTGGTAGATCTTTAATGGCTCGGCAATGATTTCGCCAATGTTCATTCTCGGATTGAGAGAGGCGAGAGGGTCTTGGAAAATCATTTGGATATCTTTGCGAGTATCTTTCCATTGTTTAGCTGATTGTTTTCGTAAATTTTTACCAAGCCACAAGATTTCCCCTTCACTCGCTTCGACTAAGCCGATGATGGCACGTGCAAGTGTGGATTTACCACAACCAGATTCACCTACTACACCGAGGGTTTCACCTTCATAAAGCTTAAAGGAAACATCCTTTACTGCTTTTAAGGTTTGAGGTTTGGCGAAGAAAAGGGATTTATCATTTTTAATTTTAAAACTAACGCCTAAGTGATTGACTTCAAGGAGTAATTCTTTGTTATTTGAAACTGTCATAGGGATAAATTTCTCCACTGGGTAACCAACAATTACGTAATTGACCGTGATTAAATGTGGTCAGTTTTGGCGCAGTTTGGCATTGTTCGGTAGCAAATTGGCAACGGGGTGAGAATGGGCAACCTTTTGGCAAATGCAATAAATTCGGTGGATTGCCTGGAATGGTCACCAAGTGTTCTTCATTGCCATCTAAGCGAGGAATCGCATCCATTAAGCCAATAGAATAAGGATGGGTTGGATGATAGAAAATTTGCTCTGCTGTGCCGTATTCCATGGTTCGTCCGGCATACATCACCATCACTTGATCGCAAATACCCGCTACCACACCTAAATCGTGAGTGATCATAATAATCGCGGTATTAAACTCACGTTTTAACTCATTTAACAAAGTCATGATTTGCGCTTGAACGGTCACATCCAAAGCGGTGGTGGGCTCATCGGCAATGAGTAGTTTTGGACGGCATAATAAGGCCATCGCAATCATCACCCGTTGACGCATACCGCCTGAAAACTCGTGTGGATACATGCCCATGCGTTTTTTCGCTTCCGGCATTTTGACCGCATCCAACATTTTCACCGATTCAGCAAAGGCAGTTTGTTTATCATAACCTTTGTGTAACTGTAGAACTTCCATGAGCTGTTCACCGATTTTCATGTAAGGGTTGAGAGAGGTCATCGGGTCTTGGAAAATCATGGAAATTTGTTCGGCACGGATTTTATTCAATTCAGCCTTCGGTAAATTAACCAATTCTTTACCTTCAAAAATGGCTGAACCTTCCACTGTACCATTAGCCGCCAACAAGCCCATTAAAGCAAAGGCCGTTTGTGACTTACCTGAACCACTTTCGCCTACAATACCGAGCGTGCTTCCTGCATTCAGCGTGAAGTTTAAATCATTCACCGCAGTGACAGTGCCATCGGGTGTTTTGAAGCGAACGTAGAGATTTTTTACATCTAATAAAGGATTCATGATTCGCTCCTATCTATCTTTCGGATCAAGTGCATCACGCAGTCCCGTCACCGATAAAGTTAAAACAAAATAGCGTGAGACAAAGGAAAAATGCTGGGAAAATTAATAACCAAGGCGACACTTCCATTTGCGCTGCACCATCACTTAATAGTGCGCCCCAACTACTCATTGGCTCTTGTGTTCCTAAACCTAAGAAACTTAAGAATGATTCGAATAGAATGAGTCCTGGTACTTCAAGTGAAGCATAAACGGCCACTAAGCCCAATACATTCGGAATGATGTGTTTGAAAATGATTTGGCGACGTGGCACGCCACAAACGATAGCGGCTTCGACAAATTCTTTATTTTTCAAACTGAGGGTTTGACCACGTACGATACGAGCAAGGCCAAGCCAAGCAATCGCCCCGATAGCGATAAAAATTAAGAAAATGTTTTGGCCAAAAAGGGTCACTAATAAAATGACGAAGAACATAAATGGAAATGAGCTAAGAATTTCCAAAAAGCGCATCATCAACATATCCGTTTTACCGCCTACATAGCCGGAAATCGCACCATAAATTGTGCCGATAGTCACGGAAATAAAAGCTCCTGCGATACCGACCAATAATGAAATCCGTCCACCAATAGCGGTACGTACCAGTAAGTCTCGACCAGAAGCATCCGTACCGAAGAAGTGATAGCCTTCCATTGTTGGTGGGGAGCTCATCATATTCCAATCGGTATCTTCATAGGTAAAGGGGAAGAACCAAGGTGCTACGGTAATAAATACAATAATAAACGCTAAAATAATCAGACTGGCAACGGCCGCTTTGTTGCGGAAAAAACGGCGTTTCGCATCTTGCCATAGACTGCGGCCTTCCAGTTGCATTTCTTCAATACGGTCAGCCACTTGTTCCACAAAATCCGCATTTTTCTGATTAATCGGCTGAGTACGATAATCTGTCATAACTTTATCCTTAATAACGAATTTTTGGATCGATGATGGCGTATAAAATATCCACAATCGCATTAAATAAAATGGTTAATGTCCCCACTAAAATAGTGAGACTTAAAACTAAAGAGTAATCACGGTTTAATGCACCGTTTACAAATAATAACCCATGCCAGGCAAACCAAATACACTTTCGATGACCATTGAGCCGGTAATAATCCCTACGAAAGCCGGGCCCAAATAGGTAATCACAGGTAAAAGGGCGGGACGTAAAGCATGTTTTAAAATGATTCTTGAGGTTGAAAGCCCTTTGGCTTTAGCGGTACGAATAAAGTTGGAATGCAGTACTTCAATCATGGATCCGCGCATGATACGCGCAATCCCTGCAACATAAGCGATAGTTAATGAGGCAACGGGTAAAATAATGTACATTGCTGAACCGCCATTCCAACCGCCAGCGGGTAACCAACCCAAATAAATGGCGAAAATCAGCACTAAGACTGGTGCGAAGACAAAGCTTGGCATAATGACCCCAAGCATTGAAAAGCTCATTAGAATATAATCCCAGCGACTATTTTGATTGAGTGCGGCGAGCGTACCCGCTGTGACACCTAATACCACTGCAAAGGCAAAAGCGACCATCCCCAATTTTAAGGAAACCGGGAAGGCTGATGCGATTAAATCATTGACTGATTGATCTTTATATTTAAAAGAGGGACCAAAATCGCCTTTGGAAAGATTTTCCAAATAAAGAAAGTATTGTTTATACAAAGGTTCATTCAAATGATACTTCGCTTCGATATTTGCCATGACTTCTGGTGGATAAGCACGTTCTGAGGTGAACGGGCTACCAGGAGCAAGACGCATCAGAAAAAAAGAAAAAAAGTAATCAAAATAAACAGCGTTGGTAAGGCTTCCAACAGCCGTTTAAAAATAAATTTGAGCATAATAACTCCAACCAAAATGAGCGAAAAGTGCGGTCAAAAAACACGATAATTTTTAACCGCACTTAAATACGAGCAACGAATTAATGTTTAATAATATAAAGGTTGCGTAAGTAAATGTGATCTTGTGGATCTTTGCCAGAATAGCCTTTTACGTAAGGTTTCACTAAGCGTGGATTCACATAGTTAAAAATTGGCACGATACCGAAATCTTTTGCAAGAATTTCTTCGGCTTTTGCGTAGGCTTTTGCACGACCTTCCGCATCCGTTGCGACATAAGATTCAGCAATGGCTTTATCATATTCAGGGTTCGCATATTTTGCGGTATTGTTACTCGAATTAGATAAGAAATAGTTGCCGAATGTTGTGGCTTGGTTGTAATCCGCATTCCAGCCTGCACGCGCTGCATCGTAACGGCCTGCACGACGGCTATCAATGTAAGTTTTCCACTCTTGGTTTTCTAATTTCACATCAATTAAACCTTTGGTGTTCGCTTTCCACATAGATGCTGCAGCAATGGCCACTTTTTTGTGGTTTTCATTGGTGTTGTAAAGAATGCTGAATTTCAACGGATTTGCTTTGCTGTAGCCAGCTTCTTCTAAGAGTTTAATGGCTTCTTCATTACGCTGAGCCATTGGTTCTTTTGAATAAGCAGGTTGTTGAATGAGGTGACCTTCTTCGATGTAAGTTGGGGTAAACACATAGGTTGGTGTTTGACCTTGGCCTAAAACTTTATCGGTAATCACATTACGATCAAGGGATAAGTTCAAGGCTTTACGAACATTCACGTTATCAAAAGGTGCTTTCTTATTGTTTAACTCGTAAGAATAGGTCGCAAGAGTTCGTGTCGTGAATACTTCACCAGGTAACTCTTTTTGTAATTTAGCAAATTGTTCTGGTGGTAAGGCGTAGTTCGTCATATCTAAATCGCCTGCACGATAACGCGCCACATCGGTACTAGGGTTTTCAATCGCAAGGAATGTTGCACTGTTAATGACAGTCTCTTTATCGTTCCAGTAGAGTGGGTTGCGTTCAAATTCGATTTTTTCGTTAATAATGTGGTTTGCCAGTTTATAGGCACCGTTACCTACATAGTTTTCTTTTTTCACCCATGCATCACCCAATTTCGACCACTTTTTGTGGTAATGGCAATAAGGATTGGTGAGTCGTTAAACTGACTGCATAAGGCACAGGATTGGTTGCATGAACCACAAAGGTGTAATCATCTTTTGCTTCAACACCTAATTCAGCCGGTTTTTTCTTACCGTCAATGATGTCTTGTGCATTTTCTACTTGTAAGTAACTTAAGTAACTTGCATAAGGCGCTGCAGTTGCAGGATCCACTAAACGACGCCAAGCAAACACGAAATCGTGCGCGGTAACGGGATCACCATTTGACCATTTGGCATCTTTACGTAAATGGAATGTCCAAGTTTTAAAGTCTGGTGTGTTTTCCCAGCTTTCAGCTACACCCGGTTGAAGTTTACCTTCAGAGTCTGAGGTGACGAGGCCTTCAAGTAATTGATAAGCAACGCTAGATTCAGGTACACCTTCAGTTTTTTGTGGGTCAAAACTTTGTGGTTCAGCCCCGTTATTGATGACGATATGTTGTTTTTCATCTAATTGCGTTCCCTCAGGTACTATAACTGCTTGCGCAGAATAGGAAAGAGCAAGAGCAATTGCAGAGAAAAGTAGTTTGTGTTGCATTTGAGCCTCCTTGTCATTAGGCGATATTTTTATAAAGAGTCTTTCTCTTATTAGCTCAAAATTTCATTTTTGTAAAGATTTGTAAGGTAATTATTTAAAGAAAAATAACGTTTTGTGATTTATATCTAATAAATTTTAAAAAATTGCTAAAAAGTGATGGTATGAGAGGGATGAATCTAGAATGCATTGGTTTTCCCTATCGTAAATATTTTCATGGACGAATTACCCTTTTAAAGCTAATTATGCTATCGTAAGGCAGTTGAATTCAAACAAATCCATTCAAGGAGAATATAATGACAACTCAGTTAGATTCACTTCGTAGTATGACCGTCGTCGTGGCTGATACTGGCGATATTGATGCTATTAAAAAATACCAACCGCAAGATGCAACAACAAACCCATCTTTAATTTTAAGTGCTTCAGCATTACCACAATATGCACCATTAATTGATGAAGCGATTGCTTATGCCAAAGCGCAAAGTGCAGATAAAGCGCAACAATTAATTGATGCTGAAGATAAATTAGCGGTAAACATCGGTTTAGAAATTTTAAAAATTGTCCCAGGACGTATTTCAACGGAAGTGGATGCGCGTCTTTCTTACGATACCCAAGCAACCGTTGAAAAAGCACGTAAACTTATCGCACTTTATAATGCGGCAGGTATTTCAAATGATCGTATCTTGATCAAAATTGCGTCAACATGGCAAGGTATTCGTGCAGCAGAGATTCTTGAAAAAGAAGGCATTAACTGTAACTTAACTTTATTATTCTCTGAAGCCCAAGCACGTGCGTGTGCTGAAGCAGGGGTTTACTTAATTTCGCCATTCGTCGGTCGTATCTTAGACTGGTACAAAGCAAATACTGATAAAAAAGAATATGCTCCAGCAGAAGACCCAGGTGTCATTTCTGTAACCAAAATTTATAACTACTACAAAGAATACGGTTATAAAACAGTGGTAATGGGTGCAAGTTTCCGTAATGTAGGTGAAATTATTGAATTAGCAGGTTGTGATCGTTTAACTATTGCACCCGCTTTACTTAAAGAATTACAGGAAAATTCAACCGCACTTGTACGTAAACTAGACTACAAAGGTGAAGTAAAAGCGAAACCTCAACCATTAACAGAAGCAGAATTCTACTGGCAACATAACAGCGATGCGATGGCTGTTGAGAAATTAGCAGAGGGAATTCGCAAATTTGCAGTTGACCAAGAGAAATTAGAAGCAATGCTTTCAGCAAAACTTTAATTTTAAGAACATGAAAGTGCGGTTAGAAATAACCGCATTTTTTTATTCTTATCATAAAATGTTCTAACTCTTAATAATTAGTTCTTGACTAACAAGTCAAAGTCATTGAGAATCAAAGACAAGTTTTGCTAAAGCAAAATGGGAACCGCGACTTTTGATACAAAGTGCGGTCATTTTTTCTTTTTTCGGAGCAAATATATGTCAGGTATTTTTGAACAAACTCCTGCTAATCGTCGTCGTTATGGCGTAGCGATTTTTGTTGGTATTATTGCGGGTTTAATTTCTGCATTCGTAAAATGGGGTGCTGAGCATCCATTCCCACCGCGTAGCCCAATCGATTTCTTCGCAGCAGCATGTAAAGTAGACATCACAGGTTTAAGCCAAGCTCAAATTCTTCAAGTCTGTTCACGTGCATTCTTAAACCCACCACACGTATTCTTACGTGATTATTTAGGTATTGACCCAACTCAAGCAGCATTCACTTTTGCGGATCATGGTTTTGACTGGATTGGCGTGACTCACATTACTTTCTCATTAGTATTTGCTATTGCTTACTGTTTAGTGGCAGAACGTTTCCCTAAAATCAAATTCTGGCAAGGTATTGGTGCCGGTTTAATCGCAGATATTTGTGTGCACTACATCACTTTCCCTGCATTGGGTTTAACACCACCTGTTGCAGAATGGCCATTATATGAACATATTTCTGAATTAGTGGGACATATTTTCTGGTTCTGGACAATTGAGATTATTCGTCGTGATTTACGTAACCGTATTACTCACGAGCCAGATGCAGAAATTCCATTAAAAAATGCAACTGAATAATTAATCTATATTGCAAAGAATGTCACCGAAAGGTGGCATTTTTGTTTATATCGGGAACAAAAGTCATTTTTGGAAAACTAAAAAGCACTATGATTAAAACATAGCGAACAGAAAAAGTTATCTCTAGGTTTTAAATAAATTTTTTTGTAGTTATCTTTCAAGTTGGTTAGAATAAAGACAATTTTTTGTGATAGGAAAGTGGAATGAAAAAAACACCTTTACTTGCGGTCGGCTTAATTGCAACAGCTGTATTAACGGGTTGTGCAACCAAAGCAGATGGTGAACGCAATGATAAATTAGAAAGTTTTAACCGCACGATGTTTGATTTTAACTATAAAGTCATGGACCGTTATGTGTTAGAACCTGCAGCGAAAGGCTGGCGTGATTACGTGCCGACACCGGTCACAAAAGGTTTAGCTAATGTGGCAAATAACTTAGATGAGCCAGTGAGCTTTGTGAACCGTTTATTAGAAGGTGAACCGAAAAAAGCCTTTGTTCACTTCAACCGTTTCTGGATTAACTCAACCTTTGGTATCGGTGGCTTATTTGATTTTGCCAGTGCAAGCAAAGACTTGCAGGTTTATGATCAACGCAGTTTTGGTGAAACATTGGGCACCTACGGTGTAGATGCGGGCACTTATATTGTATTGCCAATTTATAATGCGACAACACCTCGTCAATTAACGGGGGCAGTGGTCGATGCGGCTTATACTTATCCGTTCTGGAATTGGGTGGGGGGTCCGTGGTCACTGGTGAAATATGGTGTGCAAGCCGTAGATAAACGCTCGAAAACATTGGACCAAACAGAATTGCTCAATCAAGCCCAAGATCCTTATGTTACTTTCCGCGAAGCTTATTATCAGAATTTAGAATTTAAAGTAAATGATGGCAAAGTAAAAGAAAGTTCACAGAAAGAATTGTCTGATGATGTATTAAAAGAGATTGATTAAGAATACTCGTATAAGCGATAAAGTCACTTATATGTTAGGATAGCAAGCGTATTTATACGTCAATATTAAAGGAGAATATCATGACTAAAATCATTCATACAGAAAAAAAGCCCCAGCAGCAATCGGTCCTTATGTTCAAGCGGTGGATTTAGGTAATTTAGTTTTAACATCAGGTCAAATCCCGGTTAACCCTGCAACGGGTGAAGTGCCAAAAGATATTGTAGCTCAGGCGCGTCAATCGTTAGAAAACGTGAAAGCCATTATTGAACAGGCTGGTTTGAAAGTGGGTGATATTGTAAAAACCACGGTGTTTGTGAAAGATCTTAATGATTTTGCAGCAGTAAATGCAGAGTATGAGAAATTCTTTAAAGAAAATAATCATCCTAATTTCCCTGCTCGTTCTTGCGTAGAAGTTGCTCGCTTACCAAAAGATGTTGGCCTAGAAATCGAAGCGATTGCAGTAAGAAAATAATAGGAAAGAGCGGTTAAAATCTGCAGATTTTTTCTACAATAGACTTTACAAGAGCGAGGTTAATCATTATAATCTCGCTCCTAAATTACGCTTAGCGTAAAATTTCTGGTTGGTGCTTGACCTATTCAAGCCCCGTCCAAGACCGTAGGGAATGGTTAGCAATAATCGTCTTAATAATCCTACGTAGATGGTGAACAGAATAAGAATATTTCTTGCTTCTGGGCACCGAAGTCGTCCTAGTCTGAAAGATAACTCTTTCGATGAGGTAAATTAATTCCGAGAAATCGGAGTGTATTCAGGAGCTAAAAGCCAATGGCATTAAATCTTCAAGACAAACAAGCAATTGTTGCCGAAGTAAATGAAGCAGCCAAAGGTGCACTTTCAGCAGTAATCGCGGACTCTCGCGGTGTAACTGTTGATAAAATGACTGAATTACGTAAAGCAGCTCGTGAAGCTGGTGTAACAATGCGCGTTGTTCGTAATACTTTATTACGTCGTGCGGTTGAAGGCACTGATTTCGAATGCTTACAAGATACGTTTGTAGGTCCAACACTTATCGCATTCTCTAACGAACACCCAGGTGCAGCAGCACGTTTGTTCAAAGATTTTGCTAAAGCAAACGATAAGTTTGAAATTAAAGGTGCAGCCTTTGAAGGTAAGATCCAAGATGTTGAATTCTTAGCAACATTACCAACTTACGAAGAAGCAATTGCACGTTTAATGGGCACAATGAAAGAAGCTGCGGCAGGCAAACTTGTTCGCACTTTTGCGGCATTACGCGACAAATTACAAGAAGCAGCTTAATCATTAAGCGTTTCTTACTTCATTTAACTTTATTAATTTTAGGAATTGATTGTTATGTCATTAACTAACGAACAAATCATTGAAGCGATCGCTTCTAAATCTGTAACTGAAATCGTTGAATTAATCGCAGCGATGGAAGAAAAATTCGGCGTTTCTGCAGCAGCAGTAGCAGCAGCTCCAGCAGCTGGCGGCGCAGCAGCAGCGGCAGAAGAAAAAACTGAATTCGACGTAGTTCTTGCTGAAGCTGGTGCTAACAAAGTAGCAGTTATCAAAGCAGTACGTGGTGCAACTGGTTTAGGCTTAAAAGAAGCTAAAGACTTAGTTGAATCTGCTCCAGCTAACTTAAAAGAAGGCGTTTCTAAAGAAGAAGCTGAAGCACTTAAGAAAGAATTAGAAGAAGCTGGTGCAAAAGTAGAAATTAAATAATTTTTGATTCACTTATGTCCTGTTTCTCAGGCTTAATGGCTGGTGGTTTACCATCAGCCATTTTGTGCTATCAAAAACAGCACAAAAAACAGATAGGCATTTTTCCGTTTAATGGTATCTGTTTCCACTTAAATTAATCAGACGTTTTTAATTTAAGTAGCCCACTACAGAAGTAAGGTTCAGAGTGCGGTATCCGAAACGGCGTCAATCTCCGATATAAATAAAAACGTCAATTAATTTGACCGCACTTTTTTTATATCAACTCGGTCTCACTAAAATTTACAGAGGAAAACCAATAATGGGTTACTCCTATACTGAGAAAAAAACGAATTCGTAAAGACTTCGGCAAACGTCCGCAAGTTTTAAATGTACCTTATTTATTAACTATCCAATTAGATTCTTTTTGATAAATTCATTCAAAAAGATCCTGAAGGTCAACAAAGGCTTAGAAGCTGCATTCCGTTCTGTTTTCCCTATCGTAAGCAATAACGGTTATACAGAATTACAATATGTTGATTACCGTTTAGAAGAACCAGAATTTGATGTACGTGAATGTCAAATTCGTGGTTCAACTTATGCAGCAGGCTTACGCGTAAAATTACGTTTAGTTAGCTACGATAAAGAATCTTCATCACGCGCAGTCAAAGACATTAAAGAAAGCGAAGTATATATGGGTGAAATCCCATTAATGACTGACAACGGTACTTTTGTTATCAATGGTACTGAGCGTGTTATCGTTTCACAATTACACCGTAGCCCGGGCGTATTCTTTGATTCTGACAAAGGTAAAACACACTCTTCAGGTAAAGTGCTTTATAACGCACGTATTATTCCTTACCGTGGTTCTTGGTTAGATTTCGAATTTGATCCAAAAGATAACTTATATGCGCGTATTGACCGTCGTCGTAAATTACCGGCAACCATTATTTTACGTGCGTTAGGTTACACCGTTGAAGAAATCTTAAACTTATTCTTCGACAAAGTAACTTTCGAGATCGCTGGCAATAAATTACTCATGACATTAGTGCCAGAACGTTTACGTGGTGAAACGGCGACGTTTGATATCGAAGTAAATGGTAAAGTCTATGTAGAACGCGGTCGTCGTATCACTGCTCGTCACATCAAAGCATTAGAAAAAGATAATGTGACACAAGTTGAAGTGCCAACTGAATATATTGCAGGTAAAGTTGCAGCGAAAGATTACGTTGATCTTGAATCTGGTGAAATCATTTGTCCAGCAAATGGTGAGATTTCTTTAGAAGTGTTAGCGAAATTATCGCAAGCAGGCTATAAAGTGATCGAAACATTATTCACTAATGACTTAGATTACGGTCCGTATATTTCTGAAACATTACGTGTTGATCCAACTTACGATCGTGTAAGTGCATTATATGAAATCTATCGTATGATGCGTCCAGGTGAACCACCTACACCAGAATCTTCAGAAGCGTTATTCCATAATTTATTCTTCTCTGCAGAACGTTATGATTTATCTGCAGTAGGTCGTATGAAGTTTAATCGCTCATTAGGTATTCCTGAAGGCGAGGGTACGGGTATTTTAAGTAACGACGATATCATTAGAGTGATGAAAAAACTCATCGATATCCGTAATGGTCGTGGTGAAGTGGATGATATCGACCACTTGGGTAACCGTCGTATTCGTTCTGTGGGTGAAATGGCAGAAAACCAATTCCGTATTGGTTTTAGTTCGTGTAGAAAAGAGCAGTTAAAGAGCGTTTATCTTTGGGTGATTTAGATGCGATCACGCCACAAGACTTAATTAATCCAAAAACCAATTTCAGCGGCAGTGAAAAGAATTCTTTGGTTCTTCACAACTTTCGCAATTCATGGACCAAAACAACCCATTATCAGAAGTAACACACAAACGTCGTATTTCTGCATTAGGTCCAGGCGGTTTAACGCGTGAACGTGCTGGCTTTTGAGGTGCGTGACGTACATAACACTCACTATGGTCGTTTATGTCCAATCGAAACCCCTGAAGGTCCAAACATCGGTTTGATCAACTCACTTTCTGCGTTTGCTCGTACTAACGATTATGGTTTCTTAGAAACGCCATATCGTAAAGTGGTTGATGGTCAAGTAACTGAAGAAATCGAATATTTATCTGCAATTGATGAAGCAAACTACATCATTGCACAGGCGAACTCAAATCTTGATGAGAACAATTGCTTTACAGATGCGTTCGTTACTGCACGTGGTGAACGTGGTGAATCAGGTCTTTATAAACCAGAAGAAATTCACTATATGGACGTTTCAACCCAACAAGTTGTATCTGTGGCAGCAGCGTTAATTCCATTCTTAGAGCATGACGATGCGAACCGTGCCTTAATGGGTGCGAACATGCAACGTCAAGCGGTTCCTACTTTACGTGCTGATAAGCCGTTAGTGGGTACAGGTATGGAAAAAAACCAATCGCACTTGACTCAGGTGTGGCGGTTGTAGCGAAACGTGGTGGTACAGTTCAATATGTTGATGCGTCTCGTATCGTTATCAAAGTAAATGAAGACGAAACCGTAGCAGGTGAAGCGGGTATCGATATTTATAACTTAATTAAATACACCCGTTCTAACCAAAATACGTGTATCAACCAAATTCCTTGTGTGAATTTAGGGCGATCCAATTAATCGTGGTGAAGTCTTAGCTGATGGTCCTTCAACAGACTTAGGTGAATTAGCATTAGGTCAAAATATCCGTGTGGCATTCATGCCTTGGAACGGTTATAACTTCGAAGACTCAATGTTAGTTTCCGAGCGTGTTGTACAACAAGACCGCTTCACGACAATTCACATTCAAGAATTATCTTGTGTGGCGCGTGATACTAAATTAGGTTCTGAAGAAATCACTGCGGATATTCCAAACGTAGGTGAATCTGCATTAAGCAAATTGGATGAATCAGGTATCGTTTATGTGGGTGCTGAAGTGAAAAGGTGGCGACATCTTAGTCGGTAAAGTCACCCCTAAAGGCGAAACGCAATTAACACCAGAAGAAAAATTGTTACGTGCAATCTTCGGTGAAAAAGCATCTGATGTGAAAGACTCTTCATTACGTGTACCAAATAGCGTAAGCGGTACTGTAATTGACGTTCAAGTCTTCACCCGTGATGGCGTAGAAAAAGACAAACGTGCATTAGAAATTGAAGAAATGCAGTTAAAACAAGCTAAGAAAGACCTTTCTGATGAATTAGAAATCTTAGAAGCTGGCTTGTTTGCTCGTGTGCGTAATGTCCTTATCGCTGGCGGTATTGATGCGGCTCAATTAGATAAAATGGATCGCACAAAATGGTTAGAACAAACCATTTCAGATGAAGAAAAACAAAACCAATTAGAACAGCTTGCTGAGCAATATGAAGAATTACGTAAAGAGTTTGAACACAAACTTGAAGTAAAACGTAAGAAAATCATTAAAGGTGATGACCTAGCACCAGGCGTATTAAAAGTGGTTAAAGTTTACCTAGCGGTGAAACGTCACATCCAACCGGGTGATAAAATGGCGGGTCGTCACGGTAACAAAGGTGTTATCTCAAAAATCAATCCTGTGGAAGATATGCCATACGATGAAAACGGTCAACCGGTTGAGATCGTATTGAACCCACTGGGTGTACCATCTCGTATGAACATCGGTCAGATCTTAGAAACTCACTTAGGCTTAGCTGCTAAAGGTATCGGTGATCAAATCAATGCGATGATCAAACAAAAACAAGATGTTGAGAAACTTCGTGGTTATATGCAAAAAGCATACGATTTAGGTCATGGCGCACAAAAAGTGGATTTAAGCACCTTTAGTGATGACGAAATCATGCGTTTAGCAGAAAACCTACGTAAAGGTTTACCGGTAGCAACACCAGTGTTTGATGGTGCGGATGAGCAAGAAATCAAAGAAATGTTGAAACTTGGTGGCTTACCAACTTCAGGTCAGATTACATTATACGATGGCCGTACAGTGAGAAATTCGAGCGTCCAGTAACTGTAGGTTATATGTACATGCTCAAATTGAACCACTTAGTTGATGACAAAATGCATGCTCGTTCAACGGGTTCTTATAGTCTTGTTACTCAACAACCACTTGGTGGTAAAGCACAATTCGGTGGTCAACGTTTCGGTGAGATGGAGGTATGGGCACTTGAAGCATACGGTGCGGCTTATACCTTACAAGAAATGTTAACTGTGAAATCCGATGACGTGAACGGCCGTACGAAGATGTATAAAAACATCGTCAGCGGCAACCAACAAATGGATCCGGGTACACCGGAATCTTTCAACGTAATTATGAAAGAAATCCGTTCACTTGGTTTGAATATCGAGCTAGACGAAGAGTAATCGACAAACCGGTCTTCCCCTGTTCGGCAGGGGAAGCAAAAGGAAGAAATCGCCGAAGTGCGGTTAAAAAACAAAATATTTTTGTGACCGCACTTTGAAACCCTTAACTCCGACAGGAGACTATTTGTGAAAGACTTAGTTAAGTTTTTAAAAGCACAATCAAAAAAACCAGTGAAGATTTTGATGTGATTAAAAATTGGGTTAGCTTCTCCAGACATGATCCGTTCTTGGTCATTTGGTGAAGTTAAAAAACCTGAAACAATCAACTATCGTACGTTCAAACCTGAGCGTGACGGTCTTTTCTGTGCACGTATTTTCGGGCCAGTAAAAGATTACGAATGTTTATGCGGAAAATATAAACGCTTAAAAACACCGTGGTGTGATTTGTGAAAAATGTGGTGTTGAAGTAACACAAACTAAAGTGCGTCGTGAACGTATGGGCCACATTGAATTGGCTTGTCCAGTTGCACACATTTGGTTCTTAAAATCACTTCCGTCCCGTATCGGTTTATTACTTGATATGCCGTTACGTGATATTGAGCGTGTGCTTTACTTTGAAATGTACATCGTGACCGAACCGGGTATGACCGATTTGGAGCGTGGACAGTTATTAACTGAAGAACAATTCCTTGATGCAGAAGACCGTTGGCAAGATGAATTCGAAGCGAAAATGGGTGCTGAAGCAATTCAAGATTTACTTAAAGGTATTGATCTTGAAGTGGAATGCGAAAAATTACGTGAAGAGTTACAAGAAACTAACTCTGAAACAAAACGTAAGAAAATCACTAAACGCTTAAAATTATTAGAAGCTTTCCAACAGTCTGGTAATAAACCAGAGTGGATGGTGATGACTGTATTACCAGTACTTCCACCAGATTTACGTCCGTTAGTACCATTAGATGGTGGTCGTTTTGCAACTTCTGACTTAAACGATTTATATCGTCGCGTGATCAACCGTAACAATCGTTTAAAACGTTTATTAGATTTAATCGCACCAGATATTATCGTGCGTAACGAAAAACGTATGTTACAAGAATCTGTTGATGCGTTATTAGATAATGGTCGTCGTGGTCGTGCGATTACGGGTTCTAACCGTCGTCCATTAAAATCACTTGCGGATATGATCAAAGGTAAACAAGGTCGTTTCCGTCAAAACTTATTAGGTAAACGTGTTGACTATTCAGGCCGTTCTGTAATCACTGTAGGTCCATACTTGCACTTACACCAATGTGGTTTACCGAAGAAAATGGCATTGGAATTATTCCGTCCGTTTATCTACGCAAAATTAGAAAGCCGTGGTTATGCAACTACAATCAAAGCGGCGAAGAAAATGGTTGAGCGTGAAGACGCGATCGTTTGGGATATCTTAGCAGAAGTTATTCGTGAGCACCCAATTCTATTGAACCGTGCACCGACACTTCACCGTTTAGGTATCCAAGCGTTTGAACCACTTCTAATAGAAGGTAAAGCAATCCAGTTACACCCACTTGTTTGTGCGGCGTTCAACGCGGACTTCGATGGTGACCAAATGGCGGTTCACGTACCATTAACACTTGAAGCTCAGTTAGAAGCGCGTGCGTTAATGATGTCAACTAACAACGTACTTTCACCTGCAAACGGTGATCCTATTATTGTTCCATCACAAGACGTGGTATTGGGTCTTTACTATATGACCCGTGAAAAAGTGAACGGTAAAGGTGAAGGTATGTTATTGCAAGATCCGCGCGAAGCTGAAAAAGCCTATCGCACAGGTGAAGCAGAATTACATTCTCGCGTTAAAGTACGTATTACTGAATATGTGAAAAATGAAGCTGGCGAATTCGAAGAGAAAACCACATTAACCGATACCACTATCGGTCGTGCAATCTTATGGATGATCGCGCCAAAAGGTATGCCTTATTCATTGTTTAACCAAACATTAGGTAAAAAAGCAATTTCTAAACTTATCAACGAAGCTTATCGTCGTTTAGGTTTGAAAGAAGCGGTAATGTTTGCTGACCATATTATGTATACCGGTTTTGCTTATGCGGCACGTTCAGGTTCTTCTGTGGGTATCGACGATATGGTTATCCCAGAGAAAAAATACGAAATTATTTCTGCAGCGGAAGCTGAAGTGGCTGAAATTCAAGAACAGTTCCAATCTGGTCTTGTAACAGCGGGTGAGCGTTATAACAAAGTCATCGATATTTGGGCTGCAGCAAATGAGCGTGTAGCGAAAGCAATGATGGAAAACTTATCTCAGGAAGAAGTCATCAACCGTGAAGGTAACCCTGAGAAACAAGCTTCTTTCAACAGCATTTTTATGATGGCTGACTCTGGTGCGCGTGGTTCTGCAGCTCAGATTCGTCAGTTAGCAGGTATGCGTGGTTTGATGGCGCGTCCAGATGGTTCGATCATCGAAACCCCAATTACAGCGAACTTCCGTGAAGGTTTGAACGTACTTCAGTACTTTATTTCAACCCACGGTGCGCGTAAAGGTTTGGCGGATACCGCATTAAAAACAGCAAACTCTGGTTACTTAACTCGTCGTTTAGTTGACGTAGCGCAAGACTTAGTGATCGTTGAAGATGACTGTGGTACACACGAAGGTTTAGTCATGACTCCATTAATCGAAGGTGGAGATGAGAAAGTTCCACTTCGCGAATTAGTGTTAGGTCGTGTTGTGGCTGAAGATGTGTATAAACCAGGTACAGAAGAAGTCTTAATTGCACGTAACACCTTATTAGATGAAAAACTGTGTGATGTGTTAGATGCAAACTCCGTGGACAGCGTAAAAGTACGTTCTGTTGTAACTTGTGATACTGATTTCGGTGTCTGTGCGAAATGTTATGGTCGTGACTTAGCTCGTGGTCACCTCATCAACCAAGGTGAAGCAGTGGGTGTTATCGCTGCTCAATCAATCGGTGAGCCAGGTACACAGTTAACCATGCGTACGTTCCACATCGGTGGTGCAGCTTCTGCAGCAGCGAAAGAATCTAGCGTACAAATCAAAAACAACGGTACTTTACACCTTGCTAACGCAAAATTCGTTGTTAATGACGAAGGTAAATTAGTTTTAACTTCTCGTAATACTGAATTAACCGTAACTGATGCATTTGGTCGTACGAAAGAACATTATAAAGTGCCTTACGGTACTGTATTGAACAAAGCTGACGGTCAAGAAGTGTCTGCTGGTGAAACAGTGGCAAACTGGGATCCACATACTATGCCAGTTGTATCTGAAGTATCTGGTTTTGTGAAATTCGTTGATATCGTGGATGGTTTAACTGTAACCCGTCAAACGGATGAATTAACTGGTCTTTCTTCTATCGTCGTACAAGATGTGGGTGAACGTGCAACAGCAGGTAAAGATTTACGTCCAACCATCAAATTAGTTGATGCAAAAGGTAACGATATCTTCTTACCTGAAACTGACGTTATTGCGCAATACTTCTTACCAGGTAAAGCAATCGTAAGTTTAGATGACGGTGCGGAAGTGAAAGTGGGTGAACCACTTGCACGTATTCCACAAGAATCTGTGGGTACTAAAGATATTACTGGTGGTCTTCCACGCGTTGCTGACTTATTCGAAGCACGTAAACCGAAAGAGCCTGCAATCTTGGCAGAAATTTCAGGTATCGTGTCCTTCGGTAAAGAAACCAAAGGTAAACGTCGCTTGCTAATCACCCCAACTGAAGGTGAAATCTACGAAGAAATGATTCCAAAATGGCGTCAACTCAACGTATTTGAAGGTGAGATGGTAGAACGTGGTGATGTGATTTCTGATGGTGCAGAGACTCCACACGATATCTTACGTTTACGCGGTGTTCGTGCTGTAACTGAATATATCGTGAACGAAGTACAAGAAGTTTACCGCTTACAAGGGGTAAAAATTAACGATAAGCACATCGAAGTTATCGTACGTCAAATGTTACGTAAAGCAGTCATTACGAAAGCTTATGACAGCGAATTCCTCGAAGGGGAACAAGTTGAAGTGGCTCGCGTGAAAATTGTTAACCGTAAACGTGAAGCGGAAGGTAAACCACCAGTTGAATTCGAACGTGAATTACTGGGTATTACCAAAGCGTCATTGGCGACAGAATCCTTCATTTCTGCAGCATCGTTCCAAGAAACCACTCGCGTGCTTACTGAAGCGGCAGTGGCGGGTAAACGTGATGAATTACGAGGCTTGAAAGAGAACGTAATCGTAGGTCGTTTAATCCCAGCTGGTACTGGTTTTGCATATCACCAAGGTCGTCACAAAAAACGTATTGTAGACGATGTTGTGATTAAATTGTCTGAAGACGATGAAGCAGCAATTGCTGATGAATTCGTGATGACAGCAGATGATGCAACAACTAACTTAGCAGAAATGCTTAATATGGCAGATGATGCAGAATAATCGCTAATCGATAAAAAGAAAACCCGAGTTTAGGCTCGGGTTTTTTATTATCTTAATACAAAAAGTGCGGTCAGTTTTTGATGCGTTTTTCGTTTGGAAAAGTATCGTAAAAATGACCGCACTTTCTTTTCATCAATAAAAAGCCACCTTATCGGTGGCTTTGAAATATTTTGCTTAAGCTAAGATTACCAACCTTTTACAACACCATCTTTAAAGTGTTTTTTCGCTTCTTGGTAAACTTCTTCAGTTTGGTATGCTTTCACGAAATCTTGGATCGCTTTGCTGTCTTTGTTATCAGTACGCGCAACGATGATGTTTACGTATGGAGAATCTTTATCTTCCACGAATACACCGTTATCTTGTGCATTTAAGCCAACTTGACCCGCATAAGTGTTATTTACAACCGCAAGATCAACATCATCTAATGCACGAGCTGCAACAGAGGTATCCACTTCAGAAATTTTTAAGTTTTTCGGATTTTCAACGATATCTGCGACAGTTGAAAGAAGATCGTTAGAATTTTTAAGTTTGATTAAACCTTGTTTCTCAAGAAGGATTAATGCACGACCACGGTTTGAAGGATCGTTTGGAACAACGATTTTAGCGCCTTCTTTTTAAGTCATTTACATTTTTGATGGTTTTAGAATAACCAGCAAGTGGGTAAACAAAGGTGTTACCAACGATCACTAAGTTGTTTAAGTTTTTCGCTTTTACATCTTCATCTAAGTAAGGTTTGTGTTGCATTGCGTTAGCATCTAAATCACCTTTAGATACAGCCGTGTTTGGTAAAGCGTAGTCATTGAATAAAACAAATTCAACATTTAAGTTGTATTTGTCTTTTGCTACTTTTGCCGCGGTTTCTGCAACTTGGTGCTCAGGACCCGCCATTACACCAACTTTGATTGATGTAGGAGCAGGTGCAGTTGATGCTACATCTGCTTTTTTCTCTTCTTTACAACCTGTTAATACTAATGCTGACGCGATAGCGGTGATAGCAAATAAGTTTTTTAATTTCATGTTTTTTCCTTGTTGTGAATAAAATGGTAGAAAATAATTAACGGTGATCCACTCGTTTTGCGAGTGTGTCGCCTAATTTTTGACTGAGCATCACGATAATCACGATAACAATCGTTGCTGCCCAAGTTACTGATGGCATATTACGATAGACGCCATAGTTAATGGCGAGGCTTCCTAAACCGCCACCGCCTTGTGTTCCTGCCATTGCGGTGTAGCCAATTAATGTCACGAAAGTGAGTGTAATCGCATTGATAAGCGTTGGTAAAGATTCAGGCAAATAGAATTTACGAATAATTTGCCAATTGGTTGCGCCCATGGCTTTTGCGGTTTCAGTCAAACCGGTTGGAATCTCAAAAAGTGCATTACTCGTAAGACGTGCAAAAAATGGCGTTGCAGCTGCACTTAATGACACAATCGCAGCATTAGAACCAATACTACCGCCAGGGAGTAGCCAGCTCGTTAGCGGAATTAAAGCGAGTAATAAAATAATATAAGGAATTGAACGCCCGATATTAATAATGACGTTTAAAAATGCATTGAGCTTTTTGTTTTCTAAAATCGCCCCTTTATTGGTTAAAAAGGTTAAAAAACCCAGTGGTAAGCCTAATAAAGCCGCAATTAATGTCGATAATACTGACATATAAACCGTTTCAATGGTCGATACGGTTAATAAACTCGCAAAATTATCGGGGAATTGTTGGCTAAATGTTGCCCATAAATCATTGAACATAGCCTAGTACCTCTACTCGAACGTTATTTTCCATTAAATAAACTTTGGCTTGTGTAATCGCATCTTCATCACCTTCAACCTCCGCAATGGTAAAGCCAAATTTTACGCCACCGGCATAATCAATTTGTGAGGTTAAGATACTGAGCTCTACGCCAAATTTTTTCGATGCTTGAGAAAGTAATGGTGCATCGACGGAGCGACCAGTAAATTCAAATTTGATGATCGGATACGATTTGGCATGTTTTGGCGTATCGGATAGATTTTCTAAATATTCTTCCGGCAAGGTAATGTGGAAGGTAGAACTGATAAACTCTTGAGCCAATTCTGTTTTCGGATTAGAGAAAATTTCGCTAACCGTGCCTTGTTCAATCAGACGTCCTTTATCAATCACGGCAACTTGATCGCAGATGCGTTTAACTACTTCCATTTCATGGGTAATAAGAAGAATGGTGATACCTAAAGTGCGGTTGATTTCTTTTAATAATTTAGAATGGATTGAGTTGTAGCTGGATCTAATGCGCTAGTCGCTTCATCACAAAGTAAGACTTTTGGATCGCTTGCTAGTGCACGCGCAATCGCTACACGTTGTTTTTGACCACCAGAGAGATTAGCAGGATATACATTATGTTTATCACTTAATCCTACAAGTGCTAAAAGTGCGGTCGTTTTTTCTTGAATTTCTGCTTTCGATTTATTTTCTAATTCAAGTGGTAATGCTACGTTTTCAAAAACGGTTCGAGAGGTCAATAAATTAAAATGTTGGAAAATCATACCGATTTGACGGCGTGTTTTCACTAATTCAGCGTCAGAAAGTTGAGTTAGATCCACATCATCGATGATCACTGCACCGTGAGTCGGTCTTTCTAATAAGTTTACACAACGGATAAGCGTACTTTTACCTGCACCAGAGGCGCCAATGACACCGCAAATCTGTCCCTTAGGCACATGTAATGAAACATTATCAAGTGCGGTCAGTTTTTTATCTGGAAGTGTAAAAATCTTCGTAATGTTATTTAGCTTAATCATATAAGCCCTTGTTCTCAGTTAATATTTGAATTTCA